>Ga0209475_10000097_pt1 | contig 272989 bp, 249 predicted proteins | sample tdDd471_FD_187128 | JGI IMG/M metagenome (GOLD analysis project Ga0209475, IMG submission 187128) | Marine sediment microbial communities from the Atlantic coast under amendment with organic carbon and nitrate - tdDd47.1 (SPAdes)... | ecosystem: Environmental > Aquatic > Marine > Coastal >... | reverse complement strand
GCATGACCATGCTGTGTGTGACACACGAAATGGGCTTTGCCAAAACGGTCGCCGACCGCGTCATCTTCATGGCGGATGGACAGATCGTTGAAGAAAACGAACCTCACGAGTTCTTCAACAATCCACAAGAACCAAGAACTCAGGAGTTCCTAAGCCAAATTATTGGACATTGAATAAGGATCGAGGCTGGAGACAATCTTCAGCCTCGATTGTTTTTATTCATACTTTAGCGGGGAGGACGATAACCCTGCATTAAAATGAAATAGGAATCTAGGTCGAGATGTATTGGACAATTCGTAAGATTTTGGCGCTGATCGGTGTGTTTAGCACTGCAGTCGTAATTACAACGCTGATATGGCTGAGTAACTCATATGAAAAATTTTCGATAAAAAACTTCAATGACACGTCAGGTGAAATTGCTTCTTTTCTGGTCCGCCAATCCATAGCTGAACGTTACTATGAAGAACTCTTCCCTATTGTAGATAAGTGGTCACGTGATCGTGTGCTGGTTCAAGGTGCACGTGAAGGGGATGCCAAGAAATTAACGATCGGTGCTGACGCAACTTATATGACACAGGAAGTTGTCAGTAAGACCGTGATGTTACAAGGTGTTCACGTTTTTGATAAGGAACTGAATAATATTACCTTTTCATCAAAAGGCATTGAAGAAACTGTCTTAAGTAATAAAGCAATTATAGAGAAACTCCAAAAACGCGATAAACAGGCACAACGCAAGCCTGTTGCCTACACATGGAAAACAAAAGACGGCCATCCAGTTCATAGCTTAATCATGCCTATCGGTGGGTTTAAAGTTGCAGGTTATGTTGAATTTATTACCGATCCCATTCCTCAGTTTGCCAATTTGGGGAGTGCGCTATCAGGTGAAGTTAAGTTGTTGAATGCCAAGAAAGAAGTTCTTCTTGCCAGCCATCCGCAATCGACAAATTCGGAAGAGGGAAGCAAGGATGAGACGGTGGAAGAAGCTGTAAATTCCGGACTTGAAACCTTGTTTGTTGATGTGCCTGCTTCGACGGGTGAAACATGGATGACGGTTTCGTTGACCCGTGATATCAGCGAATTTAAGAACAATCTTTTAGACATCCGTAACCAAGCTATTTCCCTTGTCTCAATTGCATTGTTGGGCTGTGCCATTGGTGGCTGGTTATTGCTTCGATTTGCAGTGTTTGCCAAGCTCAAGAATTTTGCAAACGCTATGAAAGATTTGGGCGGAGGAAATACGCGTGTTGAAATTCCACCAACCGGTAATGATGAATTCCGCACAATGGCTGCGGCGTTGGAAATGTTAAGGGAAAGTGTCCGTCAAGCTTATCGTCGACAACGCATTATTGAAAATAATGCATCCTGTATTGTCTTGTGCGATTTGGAGGGACATTTGGATTATTGTAATGTTGCCGCTCGTGATTTCTTGCAATTTGCAGAAGATGAAATTGTGAACAACAAGTCTGCGGATCTCTTTGAACAAGGTGCGGCATTTATTGCTAAAATTTCAAATTCAGAAAACTTGCCGTTCAAACAACAATATATTTATAAAGATCGACATGTCGAAGTAGATGCACAGCCGGTTTTGAGCCAACACGGTGCCCATGTGAATACGATGTTGAGCTGGACAGATGTAACCCAGCAAAAACAGGAACGGGAATTTGCCGCAAAAATTATGGAAGAGGTCACTGCGGTTGCACAAATTGTGGCGCAACAAGCACGCAGCTTGGAACATTTATCTGAATCTTTAGGGACACAGTCTGATGAAACGGTGACGCAAGCCCATCAGGCACAGGAAATTTCCGAACGCAATCGCCAAAGTGCGACCAATGCTTCGCAAACAGCGACGTTGTTGAACACAAACTTTTCCGATATGGCGGAAAAATCCAATACGGCAAAAGAAACGGCAGAAACGGCGATTTCAGTTGCAGAAACGGGTAATCGTGCTGTGGAAGAACTGGAAAGTTCAAGTTCGAAAATTGGTGAAGTGACCCGTATGATTAGTGATATCGCAGCCCAGACCCGTATGCTTGCCTTGAATGCAACAATTGAAGCGCAACGTGCTGGCGAAGCGGGCAAGGGATTTGCCGTTGTTGCTGATGAAGTCGGGCGTTTGGCGGGCTTAACATCAAATGCAACAGATGAAATCGCGCAGACAATTGCGGTGGTGCAAAATCAGGTTGTCGATGCCAAATCGGCTATTGAAGAAATTAATAACGTCATTTCACAAATCCATGACATTCAGTTCGAGGTTTCGTCTACGGTTTCGCAGCAGGAAAGCTTGACGGTTGAAATTTCTCAAAGCGTTTTGGGGATTACCGATGGGTCGTCTGAAATTGATCAGATTGTAAATGCTGTTGGCGGTGAAGCTGAAAAAACCGGTCAGTTATCGAACGATTTGCGCGGAACATCGGGTAAATTGTCTGAAGAAGCCACCAACTTACAAAGCAATATTGATAAATATCTGAAGCATTTGGAAGGAAGTGACTAAGGCTTATTCCTTTATCAATGTGAGTAATCTAGGTATTTGAGGGGTAGGGGAATTTCAGCTCTATTCGAAATTCCCCTGCAAAATTTTATGTTTATAAAGCGCTCGCGGTGCGGGATGCTTGATCGTATAAGCCAGACATGCCACGAAGAAGGGTTGCAACGTCGGAGAGTTCCAGACTGTTGTGTTCTACCGCCTTATAGGCACTGACAAGGCAACGTTCACGAATGCGCCGGTATTCAGAACAGACGTGTTGTCCTTCCTCCGTTGTGCTGTAAAAACGCTCTTTCCCGCGTTTTTCCCCTTGAACATAACCTGCTTTCAGGAGTTTTTTGAGGGAGTAATTCACAGTGTGCTGATCTTCGATATTTAAAACGAAGCAGATGTCGACCAGTCTTTTTTCTTTGGCCCGGTGATTGACGTTGTGAAGGACTAAGACATCCAAGGGGCTAAAGTCACTCTCTCCCACCGCAGTCATGCAACGGGTCATCCATCGACTGAATGCATGAAAGGAAATGATTAATCCGTATTCAAACTCGCTTAACTGCCAGCCTTCTTCCGAAGCAAGATGTTCAGAAGAAACGATGTGGCGGGAGTAGGGATAGTCTTCTTTTTTTTCAGTCACAAAAGCCTCCTATTATATTTTATCTGTAATTTACCAGCGAAATGACGGTGTTACAAGGAGTGTTTTCCTTATCTTGTGACTGTTTATTTGCTTTAATGTGACATCAAGACAGGCAATGTTGTGTGTTTTACGATGGAACGTGTGGCACTTCCCAAGACCAGTTCGCGCCAACGGGAATGGGCATATGCCCCCATCACGATGATATCACTGTGATGTTCTTGTGCTTTTTCAAGGATAAGCCGCCCTGAGCGCTGTCCATTAGCTTCAAGGACCTTATGCTGATTTTTCAATCCCATGTCCGAGAGTAAACTTGAGATTTCATCCGGTCGGGCAACGCTAAAAGGCCGACTTCCATCTTCGGTTTTTACCGTAATGATCTCAATGCTTTGTGCATTGGCAATAAAGGGAAGACTGTCGAAAAGGGCACGTGTACTTTCACGCCCCCCATCCCATGCAATGGTGACCCGGTTAAAAGCTGGTTTTGCCTTGTAATCACGAGGAACCACAATAACGGGGCGACCACTGCCGATCAATAAGTGGGAAAGAGCCGATTTTTCATCCTGCATTGCGCTTGAAGAAGTATCTGGTTGGCCTGTAATAATAAGATTGTAAAAACGGGCTTCTCGGCGGAGTGCAATCGATGGTTTTTCATTTGCAATTTTAAAGGATGTTTCGATGTTGAAATTGCTCAATGTTTGATCAAATCGCGCCCTTGTTACAGCCGATGGCATACTGGCGAGATCGATATTTTTTTGAATGGCATTTGCCAACGCATCATCAAAAATTTTAAGGTCGGTCGGGTCTTGTCCGACAAAAAAACCTGTTAAATGTGCATGTAATTGATCTGCAAGATGGGCGGCGTAAGTCGTCCAATTAACGCAATGAGCATTGTCATCTTGATAGACCATGATTTTTGAGAGTTTCATAATTTGCTCCACGACGGGCATCAGTTCATGTTGTTCGGCAGCCATGTGACGATTTCAGGAAAGGCTGTAATCGCACCAACGGCACCAATAAGAATGAGGAAAAACGGAAGGGCGGCTTTGGCGACAACTAAAATATTGCGCCCCGACAAGGATTGAATAACAAACAGGTTGAAGCCAACAGGTGGAGTGATTTGGGACATTTCAACCACGATCACAATGAATATACCGAACCATAAGGGATCAATCCCTGCCGTTTCGATCATGGGGAGAATAACGGCCGTTGTTAAAACCACGACTGAAATGCCATCAAGGAAACAGCCCATAACAATGAAGAAAAGGGTAAGAGCTCCAAGTAATTGATATTGGCTTAAGCCCATTTGACCGATCCAACTGGCAAGACTGGCCGGAATGCCTGTAAAACCCATTGCCGTTGTTAAAAAAGCGGCACCAGCCAAGATAAAGGCGATCATGCAGGATGTCCGGGTTGCACTTAGGATCCCGTCGATGAAGCTTTCTTTTGTCAAATCGCCTGTCATTTTTGTGAGGCAAAGAGATAGAAAAACGCCGACGGCGGCTGCGTCTGTCGGTGAGGCAATGCCCATATAGATGGAGCCGATAACCCCGGCAATCAGCAGAACCACGGGGCCGAGATTTTTAATACTGTGAAAACGTTGCTTCCATGAGAAACTTTCGGCAGTTTCAGGCATTTTGTCTTTGTTGAGAAAGGACCAAATGGCGACATAAGCCATAAACATAACGACCAGCATGATACCCGGCCCGACGCCAGCAACAAAGAGGCGGGCAATGGACTGTTCAGTCGCAACACCATATACGATCAGAATAATGGAAGGCGGGATCAACAGTCCCAAAGTTGCGGATCCGGCAAGTGTTCCCAATATCATTTTTTCGTCATAACCGCGACGCTTTAACTCGGGGATTGAAATTTTCCCGATGGTTGCAGCTGTAGCCGCAGAAGATCCTGAAACCGCAGCAAAGATACCGCAGCCGATAATGTTGATATGAAGGAGTTTGCCGGGCAAATTCCCCATCCACGGGTGAAGCCCTTCAAACATGTCGTCTGACAAGCGGGACCTAAACAGAATATCCCCCATCCAAATAAAGAGGGGAAGGGCTGCAAGAGACCAAAGATTGCTGGCACCCCAAATTGTAGAGGCCATTAAGGGGCCTGTCTGTGATGTGGTGAAAACTTCCATTGCAATGGCAGCAACGGCTAAAAGGGAAACACCGACCCAAACACCACTTCCCAGAAAAGTGAATAAAACAATTAAAATAATGAAGGCAGGCAGAAGAATATCACTCATTATTCTGCCCCCAGATCGGCATTTTCAGCCTTAATAAAAAAATCTTTTTGCATAAGTGATGAAATGAAACCATCCAACATGGAGACCGTCATTAATGTTGTTCCCAATGCGAGTGAAACTTGTGGAATCCAAATGGGAACAGCGATAAGTCCGGTGGAAAGGTCCCCGTATTCATAAGATTCAAGAACCAGTTCCCATGCGTAATAAGCCAGCCAGCCCGTTAAGGCTGTTCCGATGAGAAAGGACCAGATATCAGTGAGTTGTTGTCCCTTGGAACCTAAGCGTTGAATGAATAGGTTAACCCGAATATGTGTTCCGTGGCGAAGGGCATAAGGCAACGAGAGAAAAGAGGCGCCTGCCAGCATGAACCCTGCAATTTCAGCATAAGAAGGGATTGTTAATCCAATTGCATGACCTGTCAGGGCCGAAGAAATGAAATCAATTAGATTTGCCCCTACTTGTAAAAGCACGATTGAGAAAATGCCAAACAGGAAAAGCGCTCCCGTCACGCCCCCTATGACATAAAGTTTGTCGAGCATAGCCCTCATTTTGAAACCTCCACATAGAACGATGGCGAAGGGACGTGCCCTTCGCCATCTGTCGTATTATTTATTGTAAGTTGCCAGAATTTCCTGACCATCAGCACCGGACGCTTTTGCCCAGTCTGCAGTCATTTCGCTACCGGCTTTTTTCAAACCGTTAAGCAAATCGGCCGTCGGTGTGGAAACCTTCATGCCATTGTCTTGCAAGATTTTAATTTTAGCGGCTGTTTCAGCTTGGCTGGCTTTCCAACCACGTGTTTGGGCTGCTTTAGCAGCAGCATCGATTGCTGATTTGGCGCTGTCAGATAATTTGTCATAAGCTTTCTGGTTTACAACAACGATGTTTTTCGGGATCCAAGCCTGTACGTCAACAAAATTGGAAACAAAATCCCATGCTTTGGAGTTTGCGCCCGTGGATGGGGAAGTGATCATTGCATCCACTTGACCTGTTGCAAAAGCTTGAGGGATGTCGGGAACTTCAACTTGGGTCGGAACCGCACCGGACAGACGTGCCAAACGTTCAGTTAAGGCATTGTAGGCCCGCATTTTAACGCCTTTTAGGTCTTCCAAAGATTTAACTTCTTTTTTGGCATAAAGACCTTGGGGGGGCCAAGGAACAGAAAATAAAACTTTCAGGCGTTGCTTTTGCAATTGTTTTTCGATGATTGGACGAGAAGCATTCCAGAGGCGTTCTGCATCTGCGTAATTTGTTGCGAGGAACGGAATTGAGTCGATACCGAAGACCGGGTTTTCATTACTGAGACGAGAGAGGAAAAATTCACCGATCGGAACAAGCCCTTTGCGAACGGCATTTTTAATTTCCGGGTGTTTGACTAACGAGCCTGCGCTGTGAATTTTGATATCAAGTTCGCCATTTGTTGCCGTACGGACTTCATCGGCGAAGGCTTTGATATTGACGGTGTGGAAATTACCGTCCGGGTACGGGGTCGGCATATTCCATACATCTTTCGCAGACGCTTGCCCGCCTAATGCAATAAGTGCAGCCGCAGCAAGTGCAAGCTTCGAGAATTTGAACATTTAAGTTACCTCCATATTATAACATCGCCATAACAATGATAAAATATTGACAAAATGTCAAAGAAATTTTAATTTTATGTCACCGTTAAGATGGCAAATATAATTTTACGAGGTTTTCTAATGGATTATCGGGTCTTGAATCTAGGTGATCGCGCTATAACTTTCGAGTTTGGCTCCGTTATATCCCGACGTGTAAACCATCATGTACTCGGTGTGCATGCAAATTTAAAGGAATCGATTTCCAATGGTCTCGTAAAAGGTATTATTGAAAGTGTGCCAACATTTCGATCATTGACAGTACATTTTGATTCTACAGTTTTGTTCCCGGAGGAAGTGGTGAATTTGGTTGCCCCTTATATAGAAGAGGGTAATAGTGATTTAAATGCGACGACGAAATGGATTTTCCCCGTTTGTTATGATGACCAATATGCACCTGATTTAAAAGAGGTTGCAGAAAGAACGGGACTGTCAGAAGATGAGGTGATTTCCATCCATCAAGAAACGGTCTATGACGTATTTATGTTAGGTTTTTTACCGGGGTTTGCGTTTATGGGACTGTTGGACGAACGTTTGCGTTTGCCGCGCCGCTCCCAACCACGCACGGCGGTTCCGAAAGGGTCCCTTGCGATTGCAGATCAACTGACGGCTGTTTACCCTTCAGAAAGTCCGGGCGGTTGGCATTTGATTGGACGTATGCCGATTGATTTGTTTGATGCGAAACGGGAGGAACCTGTTTTGTTAAAAGCAGGTGATCAAGTGTGTTTTCGTCAAGTATCCGTCCAAGATTTTGAAGATATTCAACAGGCATTGGCAATGGGGGAATATGATTATTCTTCTATTTGTCAGGAAAAAGAGGTCGCCTGATGAAGGGTGCTTTGGAAATAGTCTATCCCGGTTTTCAATCTTTTATTCAGGATAAAGGTCGAACCGGGTTCCAAGAATTCGGGATTCCCATCTGTGGCAGTGTGACGCCTCATTGGATGGAATTGGGGAACTGTTTGGTCGGCAATGCTGCGGATGATGCCGGAATTGAATTTCGCGTTGTTGGTCCGACGCTAAAAGCCGTGGATGAGCCTGTTAAACTGGCTGTTTGCGGAAACGTGAAAATTGAAATTATTTCCCGTGGCGAGGCAGAGCTACATACCCATAGCGTTTCGGGATGGCGAAGCTTTACGCTTAATCCTGATGAGGAAGCCAAAATTGGTACCTTGGAACAGACGATGTCTGGCTTTATTGCTGTTTCCGGTGGTGTGAATGTCAAACCAGTAATGGGGAGCAAATCGACATATGTACGCTCGGAACTTGGTGGTTTGGATGGTGGTTTTTTAAAGTCCGGGGATGGCCTGAATCTCGGGAGTAATAGTTTAAAATTGGCCAATGAGGCTGATAAACTTGTACCATCCCCTCCCGTTGGAACAGCTGAGAAGGTCCGCGTGGTGCTGGGTCCACAAGAAGATTTTTTTGAAGAAACTACGATTAATCAGTTTCTGAAAAACTATTACACGATTAGCAAACAATCCGACCGTATGGGCGCAAGATTAGAGGGCAGCCCCCTTCATCATAAGAAGGAAAAGGGAAGTCAAATCATCTCGGATGGTGTGACCCCCGGTGCAATACAGGTACCGGGAAGTGGACAACCTATTGTCTTGTTAAATGATGGGCAAACTGTTGGTGGCTACCCGAAGATTGCAACGGTTATTTCGTCTGACTTGCACTTGATTGCGAATTCATTGCCGGGCACAGAATTCTATTTTGAGGCTGTATCTGCGCATGAAGCCTGCGTTATTGCAAGACAGTCACGTGAAGAACTAGAACGTCTGAAACGGTCAATTGTTGCTGCGAGTGCCAATGGTTTTATCAATCTCAAAGCACTTTATGAAAGCAATCTGATCGGTGGTGTTGTTGATATGGGGCGTCCGGACCATTTCCCCGGTCACCTTGACGGAGATATTTAAAAATGAAAATGATTAACCTGAATGCTGATCTTGGTGAAAGTTTTGGTGCATATACAATCGGCAATGATGCCCAGCTTTTGAAAGCCATTAAATCGGCCAATGTGGCCTGTGGGTTTCATGCCGGTGACCCTTTGGTCATGCAACAAACAGTCTCTATGGCGCTTGAAAATAATGTTTCAATTGGGGCGCATCCCGGCTTTCCGGATTTACAAGGTTTTGGTCGACGCCCCATGCAAATGGCGTTAAATGACGTTTACGCGATGATTGTTTATCAAATCGGTGCACTTTCTGCCATTGCTGCATCACAAGGTGGCAAGGTGACGCATGTTAAACCGCATGGTGCCTTGAATAATATGGCGTGTGAAGATGCCGATCTGTCTTCTGCTATTTGTCGTGCTGTTAAGGATGTTGATCAAAACTTGATTTTTTTGGCACCGGCATTGTCAGAACTTTCCCTTGCTGCAAAAAAGGCGGGTTTAAACGTTGCTGAAGAGATTTTTGCAGATCGAGCTTACACGGATAAAGGCACCTTGGTGAGCCGGAAGGTCGAAGGTGCAGTAATCCATGATGCTGAAACATGTCTTAATCACGTGATGGAAATGGTGGAAAAGTCGGCTTTAATTTCAATAGATGGCAAAGTATTGAAAACAGATATTCACAGTATTTGTGTGCATGGTGATACCCCAAAAGCCTGTGATACCGCGTCCTTTGTGTTAAACGGCCTTGAAAAACAAGGCTTAAACGTTTGTCCGTTGGATCAAATGGACCTTGCCTGAGGGGGTTAAAATAGGCTGTGGGCGATATCTTTCACGTCTTCCATAACGACGAATGTGCTGGTTTGTTGCACAAAGGGAAGTCTTGAAATTTTTTCACCCAAGACAGTCCGGTATGTTTCGATATTGGCTGTGCGCACTTTTAACAAATAATCAAAATCTGCTGCAATCATGTGGCATTGTTCGATTTCTGTTATGTCACGCACGGCATCGTTAAAGGCTTCAAGGGCGTTGGACCGGGTATCGGTGAGGGAAACTTTGACAAAAGCGACATGCTTTGCACCAAGCTTTCCTTGATCAAGGATCGCCATATATCCTTTTATATACTTCATGTCCTCAAGTTTGCGCATTCTGACTTGGCAGGGGGTTTTGGACAGCCCGACGCGATTTGCCAGTTCTGTAACTGTTATTCGACCATTGCGCTGTAATTCTCTTAGGATCGACAGGTCAAATTTGTCTAACATGATATTCCCTCTTTTTTGACTAACCGATATTTACATATTTAGAGAATGTTTTACAGTTTATAATTCTTAAATGTTATAGCTTATTACGTTAATATCCTGTTTATGCTGATTTAAAAAGTTAAATATACTAAAAATACCTAAAAAATAGAGATATGAACTTTGGTCAAACTGTTAGTCTTAGCAACTGTTGCACATGAGTCGCGTTATCTTCGGGGTTATGGGAGGGATGGCGCCGGAGGGCCGAACACAAAGGCCGATGATGTAAGGCATATAAATACAGTTTAATAAGGGTTTATATCTGAATGATCACTTTTACTTTCGTTATATATTTGGTTTTGATGCTGGGGATTGGCCTGTACGCTTATCGTCGTACACAAGACCTGTCTGACTATATTCTCGGTGGGCGTAACCTTGGTCCGTTACCCAGCGCATTAAGTGCGGGTGCTTCTGACATGAGTGGTTGGTTGCTTATGGGGCTTCCCGGTTATGCGATGGCGGCTGGCTTTGGTTCTTTCTGGCTTGCGGGTGGCTTGCTGGTTGGAACATGGTTGAACTGGCTCTTGGTTGCACAGCGTTTGCGCGTTTATTCGTTTCGTGCGGAAAACTCTTTGACCTTACCGGCATTTTTTGAAAAGCGCTTTGAAGACAGCGGTCATGGTTTGCGTGTAGTTTCTGCTATTTTTATTCTCATCTTCTTCTTGTTTTATACAAGCTCCGGCCTTGTTGCTGGGGGGAAACTTTTTGAAACGGTTTTTGGATTTCAATATGAAATTGCCGTTATCATAGGGGCCGTTGCGGTTATTTCTTACACGATGTTCGGTGGGTTCCTTGCTGTTTCGTGGACGGATGTCGTGCAAGGGCTTTTGATGGTAGGTGCCTTGCTGATTGTTCCGTTGGTGGCAATGGGGGAAATTGGTGGCTTGAGTGGCACTTTGTCGGCGATTGAGGCTAAAAACCCTGAACTCCTGAATATGTTCACGGAAGCAGATGGTTCTTCCATTACGCTCATCGGTACGCTTTCGCTTTTGGGGTGGGGGCTTGGTTATTTTGGTCAGCCGCACGTTTTAGCCCGCTTTAAAGGGATCAAAAGTAAGGACGCTGTACCGTCTGCGCGCCGAATTGCCGTTCTTTGGACAGGGGTATCCATGATTGGTGCCTGTTTAATTGGTCTGGTGGCGATTGGTTATTTACCTGATGGACTAGGCGATAGCGAGACTGTCTTTATGGTTCTGGTAGACGCAATTTTCCATCCTGTCGTTGCCGGTATTTTGCTGGCGGCTATTCTCGCGGCGATTATGAGTACGGCTGACTCTCAGCTTCTCGTTTCCTCTTCCGCCTTGGCTGAAGATTTTTATAAAGCGTTGTTTAACAAAGAAGCGTCTCAAGAAAAACTAGTTATGGTAGGGCGCTTGGCCGTTGTTGGTATCGCCATTATTGCGACAGCGTTGGCAATGGACAAAGATTCAAAAGTCCTCGCACTTGTTTCTTATGCCTGGGCCGGGTTCGGTGCGGCATTTGGTCCGGCACTCATTCTTTCCCTTTATTGGAAGAAAATGACGAAAGCCGGCGCCTATGCAGGTATCATCGTCGGCGGTGTCACGGTTGTTGTATGGAAACAACTTTCTGGCGGATGGTTTGATCTTTATGAAATTATTCCGGGAATTTTGTTCTCTTTCATAGCGATTTTAATTGTGTCCAAGATCAGCACGCCGCCGTCTGACAATGTTCAGACTCTCTTTGATGAAGTTGAGGCCGAAGTTAAGTCGTAAGATTGATATAATCAATCCTATCAACTTTGTTGTGAATACGTTGAAAGCCCGTCCTTTCGTTGGAGGACGGGCTTTTTTGTTATTCAAATATTTTGGAGGACAATTAGAAACATCAAACTAAGGTGTGTTACTCGTATTGTATGCAGAACTATTTACGAATTTATCTTTAAAGTAGATTTATTTTGGAGCGAAAATCTTTTTTTTATACATGCTAATATTGACATCGTGCTGGTCCTTGCTCAAGTATGAATATATCGGGAGGAACAAGTCGATGAAAAAAGTGTGTATTATTAGTAAGTTCATCTTTACTTTATTGTGTTTTCTGACTGTAGGTCATGTATTCGCCCAACCGGCACCACCACCTACGTCTATACTGGATCAAGCGGCAATTGCACAAATTAAAGAATGGTTGAAAAACCCCGTTGTGGAGATGTCGATCAGTGCACAAAACAAGCGTTATCAAACTTTACCCCAAGAAGAAGTTGATAAATTAGATAAGCAGTGGCGAGCAGAACGTAAAAGTGATGATCAACCCCTTATTGCGGCGACGCTCAGTAGTCCCTTATCAAGCTATTTGACACAAATTCAGGCTGCATCCGGTGGCTTGTTTACCGAAATATTTATCATGGATGCAAAAGGGTTGAACGTGGGGCAAAGCTCCATCACTTCGGATTTTTGGCAAGGGGACGAGGGAAAATTTCAAAAAACATTTCCGAATGGTGCTGCCGCTGTGTTCATTGATGAGCCAGAGTTCCACGAGGGCAGTAGTACCTGGCGCACTCAAGTTAATTTGACCGTAACCGGGGCAGATCAAAAACCGATCGGTGCGGTTACTGTTGAATATAACCTGACGGAACTGGCACGCCGTCGCGGCATGCTTTAAGCGATAAGAGAAGGAACATAATATGCAGTTTTTACGTCATATGAAAATCGCTCAAAAGCTAAGTTTGAGTTTTTCAATTCTTATCGTGGTCACAGTTCTAATGGCCATTATTTCTTTTTCGGCGATTAATGAAATTAAGTCCGCTGAACATGAGAGCGAAAATGCCCATGAAATGGAGACAACTTATCAATTATATCAACAGGCCTTTTCTGAACAACGCCAGGGGCTTTTATATTATTTGTTGACGGGTGACCGGGCAGGTTTAAAGGAATTTAACGACTTTGGTGTTGTCGTTACGAAACACTTTAAACGTCTCAAGGATTTATCGAAGAACTCAAAAAACGTGGATGGGCAGGTTAATAAATTAGGTGAATATTATGGTGAGTGGGTGACGCTCTACGCCTCGGAACAAATTCGTTTGATGAGGAATTACCTTACTGTTAATCAGGCCCGTGCCGTTGAAGTAACGGGCTTGCCGCAGGGAGTTATTTCAAAATTTGATCATACGGCCCAAGAACTGTCACGAAATCTAATGGAGATTGCAAAAGAAGCATTGGCGACCAAAGAAGCCGCAATGACACGTTTTTCAACAACCATTATAGTTTCTGTCGGGTTGTTGATTGTTGCCGCTATTTTCTTTGGTATTGTTCTGACACGAGTCATTGCCGGACCGATTGGACGTATGACGAATGTTATGGGTGATTTGGCTGCAGGGCAGTTGGATACAGTGGTCAATGGCGCAGATCGTCGAGATGAAATCGGTGGTATGGCAAAAGCGGTTGAAGTCTTCAAACAAAATGCCATTGAACAGCGTGAAATGCAGGCCAAGGAAGCAGAGCAGCAAGAGTTGGAACGTCGTCGACACGAAAAACTGGAAGAACTTGCCAAGAACTTTGATGAGAAAATGAGAATTGGCCTTGATATCGTAAGCCGTTCTGTTGCTGAGGTTATGGAGTCTGCATCTACAATGGCAGGAAATGCGGTTGAGACAGGTGCCTTGTCCCAAGATGCATCAACGGCGATTGAAGAAGCCAGTTCGAATATTCAGACGGTTTCTGCGGCGTCGACAGAATTGTCTTCCTCCATTGATGAGATTTCACGACAAATGTCTCAAGCCTCTGAAGTCTCACGCGCAGCCGTTTCAGAAGTTGAAATGGTGAACACACGTGTTGTTGCATTGAACGAAGCGGCTGTTAGCATTGGCCAAGTTGTTCAGATTATCAGTGATATTGCAGAACAGACAAATCTGCTGGCTTTGAACGCAACGATTGAGTCAGCACGTGCCGGTGAAGCAGGTAAGGGATTTGCTGTTGTTGCAAGTGAAGTTAAAAATCTTGCGACGCAAACCGGACAGGCCACGGATGAAATCAGTCGTAAAATCGATGAAATTCAACGTGAAACCGGATCGGCGGCGGATGCTGTTCTTGGTATTGGCGAAACCATTCGCAGAATTGATGAACTGACAGCTGTTGTGGCGGCCGCAGTTGAACAACAAGGGGCGGCAACCAGTGAAATCGCACGCAATGTTGATGAAGCAGCCCAAGGGGCAAACGAAGTTTCGAACGTTGTACTCTCTGTTGCCAAAGCGGCTGAAGAAACAGGTAAACTTGCTGAAGGACAACAGGTTACAGTATCCGATTTAGGGAATAACAATGATGGATTGAAAAATGATATCAGCAGCTTCTTAAATGCGGTTAAACAAATTTAAAAAGCTTGATCCTCTTGTTGCAGTTCTTCTTCCAGTGCTTTTTTTACAGATGACCTCGGTTGTGAAAAACCTGCAAGAAGACTGTACAAGACGGGCGTTAGAAACAAAGTTAGGAACAGGGCAAGCCCCAGTCCGCCAACAATAACCCAACCAATTGCAATGCGGCTTTCTGCACCGGCACCTGTTGCAATGACCAAAGGCACGGCGCCGAGAATGGTTGAGATAACCGTCATAATAATGGGGCGAAAACGCAAAATTGCAGCTTCTTTAACAGCTTCACGAACATTCATCCCTTCGTCACGTAATTGATTGGCAAATTCAACGATTAAGATACCGTTTTTAGCCATAAGTCCAACCAGCAACAATATGCCGATCTGGCTGTAAACATTTAAAGATAAGCCCGCCAACATCATGGTGTAGACAGCCCCGGCGATTGCAAGGGGAACTGACAGCATAATGACGAGAGGGTGAATAAAACTTTCAAATTGGGCCGCTAAAACCAAGAAAACAATAACGAGCGCGAGTATGAAAACAGTCTGGATACCCCCTGATGTATCTTTAAATGTCGCAGATTGTCCAGCGTATCCAATTTTTGCATTTACGGGAAGAAACTCCTGTGCGGCCTCTTCCATATAGCTGACGGCTTGTCCGAGTGTATAATCGGGAGCAAGCGCGGCCTGAATAGTGATGGAGGGCAAACGTGCATAACGGCGTAATTCAGCAGAGGCTGCCGTTTCTTCTGCCTGCACAAGAGCACCAATCGGGACCAATGCCGAAGGATTATTTGTGTGTGGGCGAATAAAGACGTTCTCTAGGCTATTGTATGTTTTGCGATCTTCCGGTTGGATTTGAGCGACAACGGAATATTCACGTCCACGGTCTACGTAGGTGCTGATTTCTTTAGATGCAAACATAACCTGAAGGGTTGTTGCGATCTCCTGAGCATTAATCCCCAGATCATATGCCCGTTGTCGGTCAAACTGGATGTCCAGTTGCGGTTGGTTTTCTTCATAATCCATTTCTGGATTGACCAGACCTTCATTTAGTTTTGCTTGTTCTAATAAAATGTTGGCCCATTGTTTCACTTGGTCGAAATCTGTCCCGCCAACGACGATGCGTAAAGGCGTGGAGTTCCCCCGTAAACCCAAGCCAGCAGGGCTGGAAACCGAGGCACGCGCACCCGGTAAGTCCTTTACCTGTGGACGTACACTGTTGACGATTTGATCCTGAGTTTGATCACGTTCGTCCCAGGGGGCTAAGCGCATGACGACAAAACCACGATAGGGGCGGTTCCCCCAGCCAATAATTGTGTAAACGGACCGAATGTTGCCCTGCTGAACCTGTGGGGCGAGCATCTTTTCAACCTGTACCGCCTGCTCATCTGTATAGGACAGGGTAGATCCTTGTGGTGCTGTCATGGGAACAAAGGCAACGCCGCGGTCTTCGCGCGGGGCCAGTTCCCGTGGTAATTCATAATATATGCCAATGGCACCCAAGCTGAAAATCAGGCAAATGGCGAGGATGAGATATGGGTGCTGTAGGGCCTTTTCCAAAAGGTTTCTATATATTTTGCCGATCATTGATTGGGCGAGGAGATGGTCGTCATCTATAATCCCATCGGCAATTTCGGATTTTTTGGGTGCTTTAATAAGACGTGATGCCATCATGGGGCATAAACTCAGGGCGACATAAGTAGAAATGGCAACTGCGGCGACCATAATCAGCCCGAATTCGCTAAACAGACGACCAACCTGTCCGCCTAAAAAGGAAATTGGAATAAATACTGCGACCAATGTAACCGAGGTTGCCAAGACCGCAAAGGTGACTTGCTGGGTACCGCGCATGGCGGCGACAATTGGGGTTTCACCGCCATCTATACGTCGTTTAATGTTCTCGAGAACGACAATGGCATCATCAACGACCAAGCCGATTGCCAAAAGTAGGGCGAGTAATGTTAGAACATTAATGGAAAACCCAAAAAGCGCGATCAAGGCAAGACAACCGATTAAGGCAACCGGAATAGTAACGACCGGAACAAGCGTTGTGCGTAAGGATCGCAGAAACAGCAAGATAACCATGACAACGAGGGTGAGTGATATAATAAGGGCCGTGATGACCTCTTCGATTGAGGCGGAAATAAATAAGGCATCGTCAGAACCGACAATGACTTCCATCCCCTGAGGCAGGTTATCTTTCAGGCTTTCAACTTTTTGACGAACCAATTGTGAAATGGCCATCGTATTTGCCTGACTTTGCCGAATAACTTGAAGCCCGACTGCGGGTTTCCCATTGGCGCGCAGGATCAAATCATCACTTTCCACCCCTTGTTCAATTTTTGCGACATCGCGTAAGCGTACGGAGTAACCATTTATCTTGCCAAGGATGATGTTTTCAAATTGTTCAGGTGTGGAAAGGCGCGCGTTGAGGCGAAGTTCAAGTAAACGGTTTTGCGATTTGATTTCACCAGCCGGAAGTTCGATATTATTGCGTTCTATCGCATTTTCAATATCGCTGACCGTTACGTTGCGCGCCGCCATTGCCCGCCTGTCTAGCCATACACGGATGGCATAGCGGCGTTCCCCCCTGATATCCACGCTGGCAACACCTTCCAAAGTGGATAAATGATCAATGATATAGCGTTCGACGTAATCCGTAATTTCTTCTGGTTTATGGCGATCTGATACGACGGCAAGGCGCATGACCGGATCGGCATCGCTGTCGCTTTTTACAATGGCCGGTTCATCGACACCCTCGGGAAGTTTTGAACGAATGCGTCCAACCGCATCCCGAATGTCATTGGTGGCTTCGTCAATATCGCGTCCGCTTTCAAATTCGATGACGGTTCTGGCGCGTCCACGACGGCTTTGTGATTGAATGGATTTAACGCCGGATACGCCGGAAATGGAACTTTCAATCACTTCGGTGATATCGGTATCCACAATTTTGGGTGAAGCGCCGGTGTAATAGGTCGTAATCGTGATAACGGCTGTATCGACATCGGGGAGTTCGCGAATGGGGATTGAGAAAACGGAAGCAATGCCTGCGGTGATGATGAGCAGGCTGGAGACAATCGCAAGAACAGGTCGACGAATTGAAAGTTCAGAAAGTGTCATTGGGTCACCTGTATGGAACTTTCATTTAAAATGTTCAGCGAACTACCATCTTTGACTTTTTGAATACCGCGTGTGATGACCAGTTGATTTTCATTTAAACCTTCAAGAACTTCTACCCAACCGAATGCGCGCCGCCCCAACTTAATGGATGTCTTGACGGATTTGGAATTGGTACCTTCTGTACTGACCGCAAAGACATAATTTTGTGCCCCATCAATGATCACGGCTTCTTCGGGAATACTCAGAACATCACTGGCTTCCAGAATAAGGCTGAGTCTTAAAAACATGCCTGCTGGTAGCTTCCCATCTTCATTTTCAATAACCGCACGGACCTTGAAGGAACGGGAATCTGCATTGACGCGGGTATCAATCGCTTCGACTTTCCCCTTGAAGATTTGATTTTCAAATGCGGCAGCCTCTGCCAAAATAACGGTTCCGATGTGAATTTTTGCGTATAGTGTTTCAGGTAAGAAGAATTCGACCTTTATAGAGGAAAGGTCGTCAAGCAAAGCGATGGTTTGGTCTTCTTTGATATGACTGCCGATTTCGATGTCTGAAAAACCGATACGACCAGAAAAGGGTGCTTTGATTATTCGATCTTGTAAACGCCGTGCTGCACGTTCGCGTTCTGCCCTTGCAATTTCAACTTCGGATTCAAGTTTATCCACCATCGAAACAGCAACAGCATCTCTTTTACGTAATGATTTCGATCGTTCCAATGAACGTTGTGCTTCACGTAATTTAGCTTGAGATTCAGCAAGGTCTGCGCGCTCAATCTCTTTGTCTAATTCGAGTAAAACATCATTTTCGTTTACAAACTGGCTATCGGCAAAGGTGATTTTTCGAACGATCCCTTCACTGATTGCCATGATTTTAACGCTTTTGTTGGCTTTGGTCGTGCCAACGGCTTCCACAATTGTTTCAATGTTGCGATATTTTGTGGGCGCGGTTCCGACTTTAATCCCTGTATCTTCTGCAGCGGATGCAGAAGAAATATTGCTTTGAATAAGAAAGGTAAAAAATATGAAAACAACAGCTTTGATGATGGGAACCATTTGAAAACTTTTCGATAGCGTTAATTTGTAGAAAAGTTATGTTATTTTGTTGTTTCCCGCTAGCAAATAAATCAGATGTCTTTCTCAATAATGCCAAAATCGTGGCTGCAATAAAACGATAATCGTAACGTATTCCAATCGTCCTAAAATCATTCCAATATCAAGGATCCATTTTGCAGAGTCCGGCAAAGACTGAAAATTCCCAGCTGGTCCGATAATTGACCCCAACCCCGGCCCAACGTTTGAAAGGGCAGTTGCTGCACCGCTGAGGGCCGTTGTAAAATCCAGTCCTGTAAAGCTCAAGCATGTGGAAATAACTGCAAAGCTAATGATCAGCATGAAGATGTAGATCAAGACGGACTGGCTCAATTCGTTATTCAGAGGCTTGCCTTCGATTTTTTGCAAAAATATTCCATTGGGATAAATCAGTCTTCTCAGTTGTTGCAGACAGGACAGCCACAACACATGAAAACGGAACATTTTCACGCCGCCAGCGGTGGAACCTGAACAACCACCGACAAAGGTTAGAAAGAAGAACAGTACAGGCGCAAATGTGCCCCAGAGGCTGTAATCTTCAAATGCATATCCGGTTGTTGTAATGACGGATATTACGTTAAAGGTGGCAAGGGTCAGTGCTGTGAAAAAATCTTGTGCTCCAGAGTTTTCGTAATAGAGATAGGCGCAGATAAAACTGACAACACAAACAAATGCCGCGTAAATTTGCACTTGGGAATCCAGAAAGAACAAAGACCACTGTCGTTTTTTCATAGAAAATAACATCAAAGAGAACGGGACCGACCCTAAAAACATAAATATGGACCCTGTCCATATAATCCCTTTGTCTGGAAAGGCGGCAAAGGATTGATCTGTTGTTGAAAAACCGCCAGTGGAAAGCGTTGTCATGGCGTGCACGATGGCATCAAACGTTCCCATTCCCTCAGAATAATATATGAGGGCACATAAAATTGTTAGCCCGGAATAGATTGCAAAGACACCAATGGCGATATCTTGAATGCGCGGGAATATTTTTCCGGCAGTCTCAGAAGATTCCAGTTTAAAAAGTTGCATACCACCTGTTTTAAGAACAGGGAAAATGGAAATAGCCATGACAACAATCCCAATTCCGCCAATCCATTGTAATAGGGCGCGCCACAATAAAATGCCGGGGGGGAGGTGTTCCAATCCGGTCAGAATTGTTGCCCCCGTTGTTGTGAGGCCGGAGATTGTCTCAAAAACGGCATCAGTAAAGGTCATGTCCTGAGAAGACCAATAGAAAGGCAAAGCCGCATAAAGAGGTAATAAAATCCAGCAAGCCACAGTAAACAGATAGCCATGTTTTAGTGAGAAGTGAGAACTGTCACGGTCTCGTACCAGAAAAAGAGCGAGACCTGTAAACAAGGTAACTATGGCGCTCATCTGAAAGGCTTCCCACTCCTTGTTATGAACGATGTAATCAAACAAGGCTGGCACTTCCATAGCAGCAGCTAAGGCGAAAAGAAGACCAGCTAAGGGGGAGAATAAAGGGCGAAGAACCATTTTCCGACTACATTCAAAATCCCCCGTCAACGCTTTCCAGGTGGACAACAGACGTTAACGGGGGAAGGAGGACCTTGAGTGGTTGAGACTCTTGGTCAGGGGGCTACAGTAAATTCATCATCAAATAGATTTGTTCTGGTAGTTCAAAAAAACAGCAAAAACTTCCGAACCCTATCTTTAGGTTGGTTTGCACTTTGCGCAATAGACGTACAAGATCGTGATGTTCTTCCTGTGTCAGGCCATCTTCAGCGACAGACTTTATTTCATGGGAGACGGAATTTAATTTTTCAAGTAAAGGTCGTGTCTCTTCATTAATGTACAGTCGCACGATACGACGGTCTTGTTCATCTTTATGGCGCCGGATGAGTTCCCTTTTTTCCATTCTGTCCAGTAAACGTCCTGCTGAAGAACGGTCAATTTCGAGGCGAGCGGCAAGCTCGATTTGGGAAATTCCGGGATTTTCTTCCAAAACAGACAGAGCAACCCAGATTTGGCGGGTTAATTTATAGGGTTCAACTCTTCCATCAATGAGTACCCGCAACTGGTGGGCAACGTCGTGGAGCAATAAAGGAACCGTATTTTGTTTTTGGTTTATCATGGGAATAATGTTGCAATAACAACAAAGAGGATTGCAACTGAATATTTAACATGACTGCTATGCGTTTTTGTTATGGATCCTTTGGGGGAGGGCTATAGCGAAAAGTGAGGATGGTGGAGAGAATGGGGATTATTCCGCTGCAAGCAGCTGGTCAGCGGGGGCAATTTCTTCTTCGATGAAATCGCGCATGCAGCCAATGCATTGTGCGCAATCAGGTTTACAACCATGCGCCTTAAATATGCGACCAACAGTGTCGGCACCGCCTTTTACCGCGTTACGGACTTGTTTTTCGCGCAATCCATTACATACACAGACATACATTTAAAAATCCCTCCTGATATGGATAGGGAGAATATGGTGCAATTAATAATGATTGTCAATACTAATGATAATCATTATTAACGCATCGGTTTTGGAATAGGTTCTAATGTTTTTTAGAGAGATTGTAGTTTGTTTTTCTGGGGTTGAGGCGAAGAGTTTATATAAATATTACGGATTGAGCGAGTCGAATGAATTAACCCAAAAGAGGAGGGAAAGAGGACAGCGTATCTAAAATTAGACTTTTAAAAAGTATAAGAAAAAACAGTATTTTAATGACGTTCTTTCTTTTTTTGACCAAGATCAATTTAGAACATGGGCCTGAGATGTAGCTTACTGCCATACACCTGTTTGCATGAGCATTCTGGGTGGGGGTGTGTTTGGATTTTCCAAGCATGTATAACTATGGAATCGAGGTGGCTCCATGATTCAAAAATTTGGGAAGACTCTGGGCTTCGCTGCTTTAGCTCTTGGTATGGGCTTGGCATCGTCTCAGGTCGCAGCACAAGATAATCTTGAGAAAGTCATGAAAGAACGTGGCTTAACTCAGAAAGATGTTTTGGCCGCTGCAAAAACTTATACTCCGACTGGTGGTCGTGATGAATTCGTCGCGTTTGCTTCTGGTGGGCAAAGTGGTCAGGTAATCGTATACGGCATTCCGTCTATGCGTATCCTGAAGTATATCGGTGTGTTTACGCCGGAACCGTGGCAAGGTTATGGTTTTGACGATGAGTCAAAAGAAGTCCTTGCGCAAGGACGTATCAAGGGTAAAGACGTCACTTTCGGTGATACTCACCACCCTGCGATTTCAGAAACTAATGGCGAATATGATGGTAAGTTCCTCTTTATCAACGATAAAGCGAACCCACGTATTGCTGTAATTGATTTACATGATTTCGAAACAAAACAAATTGTTGTGAACCCGATTCTGAAGTCAGAACACGGTGGTGCATTTGTATCTCCGAACACTGACTACGTTATTGAAGCCGCACAATATGCGACTCCGTTGACGCACGATTATGTGCCGTTGTCTGAGTTTAACGACAAATATCGTGGTGCTGTAACTTACTGGAAGTTTGACCGTAAGAAAGGCCGCATCGACGAGTCTAAATCTTTCTCTGTTGAGTTACCGCCGTACAGCCAAGATCTTTCCGATTTCGGTAAAGGCCCGTCTGATGGTTGGTCTTTCACCAACTCTTTCTGTACCGAACGTTACATCGGTGGTATCGAAAATGGCCGTCCTCCGTTTGAGGCAGGTTGTTCTCAGAAAGATACCGACTTCGTACATATGGTTAACTGGAAAAAAGCAGCTGAACTGGTTGCTGCCGGTAAAGCCGACAAGATTAACGGACATGACGTTCTGTCAATCGACACAGCCGTTAAAGAAGGCATTCTGTTCCTTATCCCGGAACCGAAGTCCCCGCACGGTATGGACGTAAGCCCGGACGGCAAGTTCTTCATCGTTTCTGGTAAGCTGGATACGCATGCTTCTGTTTACAGCATGGAAAAAATCTTCAAGCTGATCGAAAACAAAGATTTCGCAGCGAAAGATCCGTATGGTATTCCGATCCTTGACCTGCAAAAGTCTTTGCACACTCAAGTTTCTGTTGGTTTGGGCCCGCTTCATACACAGTATGATTCTACCCCTTGTGTTGTTTACACATCTATCTACGTAGACAGCCAAGTAACCAAGTGGAACTACTGTGAAGGTAAAGTTCTGGACAAAATCTCTATCCATTACAACATCGGTCACTTGATGACTATGGAAGGCGATTCTGTTAAGCCGCAAGGTAAATACCTCGTTTCATTGAACAAACTGGCGATTGACCGCTTCCAGCCTGTTGGCCCGCTGCATCCGCAGAACCACCAGCTGATCGACATCTCCGGTGATAAAATGGAACTGCTGTACGATATGCCGCTTCCTTTGGGTGAGCCGCACTATGCGGTTGCCGTTAAAGCGGACCGCCTGAAGCCGACAAACCGTTACAAAGTTGGCTGGAACAGCCGTAAAGACGAGAAGTCTGCATATCGCGCTCGTCCGGGTCGTGAAAAAATCGTTGAAGAAAACGGTGTTGTTCACGTCTACGGTACTTTGATCCGTTCTCACATCACACCTGAGATTGTTGAAGTTGAAGAAGGCCAAACTGTCTCCTTCCACTTGACAAACTTGGAACGTGCGGAAGACGAAACTCACGGCTTCGCTGTGAACGAGTACAACGTCAACCTTTCTGCTGAACCGGGTAAAACTGTTTCTGCAACATTCGTGGCTGACCGTGCTGGCGTATTCCCGTACTACTGTACTGAGTTCTGTTCAGCTCTCCACCTGGAGATGCAAGGCTACCTGTTGGTTCGTCCGAAAGGCACGAAAGCTTCTAGTGGTGCAGTTGACGAAGGTCAGACTTACACTCAAGATGACTACACCAAGCAGGTTAAAACCAACAACGATACACAAGCAGTTATCGACAGTGTGGTTGCTTTCATCACTAGCCGTAACTTCAAAGATTTCGCGCCGGTTGTTGCTCTTGTAGAAGATGCAACAGACCAGTTGAACTTCGCTGCTGATGCGAAGAAGAAATCTGAAGATTATGCTGCGAAGAAAGATTTCCACAACGGTACACTGTGGGCACAGCAATGGTTCCAATACCAGGTTAAAGCTGCAGACATTGGTCTGCGTGCGAAAACTTACCTGGAGCAGAACGGTGCTGTAGAGGTCAAAAAATAATTTAACCTCGACTTTTGGGGGTGGTCGGCGACGGCCACCTCCTATTTTCTTTAATACTTTTAATTTGGAAGACGGTTATGAAATTATTCATCAAAACCACTTCAGCCTTGATTGCGCTTGGGGTTTCTGCAAGTTTTACTATTCCCGCTGCGCATGCTTCCGCCGACAAGGTGATTGAAGTTGCTGCGGCTGAAAAGACGAAAAAGAAGAAACACCCGGGTCGAAAAGTATATATGAGCAAAACCTGCATGGCATGCCATGGTAAAGGTGGTGCAAAAGCTATTTTAGATTACCCAAATCTTGCTGGTCAGAATGAAAAATATCTGATTGCGCAAATTACAGATATTTTGAATGAAAAGCGTGTTGCCAGCCCGGATGCCAATGGCAAACCGCGCACCGAAGGTATGCGTGGCGCTTTGGTAACAGCAGAAGGTGAGCACCGTATTTCTGCAGATGAAATCAAGCTGGTTTCAGAATATCTCTCTGAACTCGCACCTCCGGCACCAAAGGCACCAAAAGAGCCGATTTCAGCAGAAGACCTTGAAAAAGGTAAAACACTGTACAAAAAGAAAAAATGCCAAACCTGTCATGGTAAAGAAGGAACAAAGCCGACGAATAAGGCCTACCCTTACATTGCGGGTCAAAAAAGCAATTATATTGTGAATCAAATGACCGACATCAAAGAAAAAGTTCGGAAGAACTCTAAAAGTAAGATGATGGTCTCCTTCGTTAAGAAGTTAACGGATGAAGAAATTAAACTGATCGCGGACTACTTGTCTCAGGTTGACCGCACGAAATAACCCCTCAAGTAAATGGAGTATTCCATGTCTATTAAGAAGACCGTATTGTCAGCTGTACTCGCTGGCTTGATTGCATCGCCTGCGATGGCTTGGAACGAAGGTGGTGGGGAGCAAGACTCTGCATTGCACCTGACACCGGACCGTGAAAACGGTATTGAAGTTTATGAAGTTTGTTCCGCCTGTCACTTGTTGGAAGGCTGGGGTACGGAAGACGGTACATTCCCACAGCTTGCAGGTCAGCACTATGATGTAATTATTAAACAGCTGGCTGATATTCGTGCTGGTAACCGTGATAACCCGACAATGTATCCGTTCGCACTGGAAAGTGAAATCGGTGGTCCGCAGTCTTTAGCTGACGTTGCAAAATACATTTCTACATTGCCGATGAACCCGAATAACGGTAAAGGCCCGTGGGAAGAAGGTACGCCTGAGTTTGAAAAAGGCAAAAAATTGTATGCTGATAACTGTGTCCGTTGTCATGGGGATCGTGGTCAGGGTAATAATGAAAAATTCTATCCCTTGATCCAAGGCCAGCATTACAAATACATCATCCGTCAGTTTGAATGGATCCGTGATGGCAAACGCCGGAATGCAAACCCGGACATGGTGAAGCAAATTGCAGAATTTAGCGATGAAGATATGGCACAAGTAATCAACTACGTTTCTCGCCTATCTCCGCCGAAGGATAAATTGGCCCCTCCGGGTTGGCAAAACCCTGACTTCGAGTAAGCCAGTAAAGTTTAAGAACCCGGTTTTCTCCATTTAACCGGGTTCTTTTAAACCTATTTTAATTCGAAAAGTATCATATTTAAGTGATTCTAGGGAAGGCAGTAGCCCAATGAATGACGAACAACAAACTAAACGCGGATTGGTTGCAAGAGGCCTGACAATTGTCGCGCTGATTCTGATCGCCGTTCTCTATTTTCAACCGACTTGGTGGGTGGCGCTTGAAGCTCCGCAGTACCCACCGGAAGCTTTCCCGGATGGGGTGCGTATCAATTTCCATACCAATGGCGTTTTTAATGGATGTCATGCACTGAACAGCAAAGAGGTTATGGAAACTGAAGTACTTGATTGTGTCCACGAAATGGATGCGATTAACCACTTTGTCGGTATGTACCCGATTGCGTCAGGCGGTGTGGTTGAAAAAGGTTTTTCTCAATTCCTTTTCAGCATGCTGGGTGTCATGCTGGTTGGGTTCTTAATTTTTAAATCTCGTATTCGTACGATTGTTATGTCTGTCGGGTTCGTTGCTATCGGCGTATGGATGTATATGTCCTTCTATACTGCTAACGGGATTGCGTTATTGAATTCTGGATATGTGAGTGCTCTGGTTGTCTCTCTTGGACATGGGAACGAAGAAGAGGGCGAAGAATTAAGCCCAATTATTTCAAAACTCAAAGAGTCCCTGATGGATAGCGGTGAAAGCAGTCTTGCAACACGCGATGAAGTGAATGATACGCTTGAACGTAGTGGTCAAACCGAATTGATTGGTATTTTGGCGAAACTACACAAAGGCAGTGAAGAAGCTAAGCCGAAGTCTCTTAAAGAAATTTTGGAAGAAGCTAAGAATAAAGGTCATCGTGGGAAAGAAGCTGATATTGAGGTGTTAAAAGCTTCCTTTGAAGCAGATCAGGCACGCCAACCTTTTGCAGCACGTGAACAATGGACCGGTTCATTACAACAGGTAATGTTCTGGCATTATGAAAAAAGTTTGGGCCGTTGGTTCAATAACCAAGACGAAATCCGACCTCTGGTCGCAACAATGACGACTGTTGGAACAATTGTGTTCTGGGGTGTTATTGCGGCAATGGTCTTTATGGTTGTTGCAACCGTCAAGAACGGTAGTTTGTTCTATTGGTTGCTTCCGGGTATTCCTGCATTGTTGCCTGTGTTCTTCTTGATTGAATACGCTGGTTGGCTTTGGTGGTACGGACATAGCCTGAACGATATGGGCGCCTTTACACTGAAACCCTTTATGCCGACGGTGTTTGGTCAAGGGAAAGTGGCGCAATTTACGACATTGTCATACCCGTCTATTGGGTTTGGCATGATGCTCGGCGTTTTGGTATGCATGCTGCTTGCGATGTTGTTGCGCAGAAAGCATATTATTGAAGGTGAGTAGCATCGCATATTGTGAGGAGCGATGATTAAACACTGGAAATTTTTGGTAGTGATGCTTGTAGCGGTCTTTTGGGCCGCTACGGGCATTGCTGCACCGACCCTTCAGGAACTTATTGATGAGACCGAAGAGGGCGGAATCCTTGTACCTCCGCCGGGGGTATATAACGAAAATGTTAAGATCACCAAGCCGATAACACTGGAAGGACAGGGGAAGGTGACAATTGATGCCGGTGGTGTTGGAACGGCCTTAATTATTGAAACAGACGGCGCAAACATTAGTGGTTTGACACTCCAAAATTCAGGTATTTCGCATAATGATGTCGATGCGGGTATCCATGTCCGCGGTAAATATAATGTTATTAAAGATAACAAGATTTTAGATTGTCTGTTTGGAATTGATCTTTCAAAATCAAACAACAACCTTGTGAAACGCAACCTTTTCATATCTAAAAAGCTTTCCTTAGGCTTGCGTGGTGATGCGATTCGTCTGTGGTATAGCTTTGACAATGAGATTACTGACAATGAAATTGCCGACTCCCGTGATTTTGTTGTGTGGTATAGCGCGAACAATGTGATTGCGCGAAATGATATTCGCAATGGGCGGTACGGCATCCACTTCATGTATGCCAAATATAACCGGGTAGAAGACAACAACATTCACAAAAATACAGTCGGAATTTTCCTGATGTATAGTGATGATGTGGTTATTCGTGGTAATAAAATTTATCACGCACTCGGGGCGGCAGGCATGGGTATTGGAATGAAAGAATCTTCCAATATTGATGTTGTGGATAATGAAATTTTATATTCCAGTACTGGCCTTTATTCGGACGTTTCGCCTTTTCAACCAGATACGACAAACCGGATTTATCGTAATACCCTTGGCTTTAATCGGATTGGTTTGAACTTTCTGAATGATTGGAAAGGGAACATTCTGAAAGATAACATCTTCCGCGACAATATCCGTCAAGTCTCCGTCGCCAATTTTGCCAGTGCTGCACGTAATGTGTGGGAAGGTAATTATTGGGATGATTATCAAGGTTTTGACAATGATGGCGATGGGTATGGTGATACAGCCTATCAGCCGCAGGTTTTTGCGGATCGTGTTTGGATGGATGTGCCTGAAACAGCATTTTTCTTGGGAACGCCGTTGTTGTCATTGGTCGATTTTTTGGAAAGACTAGCACCTTTTACCCAACCTTTGACCATGCTCAAGGACGAGAAACCCCGTTTTAAGCGACAATTCGAATATGTCACGGATACTAAGACTGGCCAAATTGCCGATGAAGATGCCGGGACAACGCGCTATGACCCCTTTGGTCTCAGCAACCCAAAAATTGGGACAACAAATCAATGACGAAAAAAGTGAAACGTAATCCGAATAGTCCGGCGAGTAAACGTGCACGACGCGAATTTTTACGCGCTGCCGTTGCCGGTGCCGGTGTGACGGGTGTGGCTCTTGCAGGATGGCTTCCTGTCTCCAGTTATGCCGATACACGATTGCGCCCGCCTGGTGCAATCGCAGAAAAAGACTATCTGGCTTCCTGTATCAAATGTGGGCAATGTGTTCAGGTTTGTCCGGTTGAGGCTTTGGTGCTTGCCGATGCCACGGATGGCTTTGGCCTTGGTGCTCCTTATGTAAATGCGCGTGAACAAGCCTGTGATTTTTCCTGTGATGCGGTGCAATGTGTGCTGGCCTGTCCAACCGGAGCCTTGAGCCACGATATTGATAAAAAAGAACAAGTGAAAATGGGTAAAGCCAAACTTGTTCGCCCGAATGCCTGCCTTGCCCGGCAAAATAAAGGCTTTACAGGACAGGCGCGAGGCGCCGATTTTGAAGGGCTTCATCGATATACCGAGGTGGATCGATGGACACCAATCAAAGTTGCAGATTTCGATTACGATTTGGAAATCTGTGATCTTTGTGTGCGCGAATGTCCCATCAAAGATGCGATTGAATTGGTCCCGATGGAGAATGGGCCCGGTAAAACACCGGTGATTAAAGATGCCTGTGTCGGCTGTGGTATGTGCGAAATGATATGTCCGGTAGAACCTGCCTGTATCGAAATGGAAGTTAATCCGATGGGGTCGTCAGCATGAAACGTCTTTTGAACTCATTGAAGTTGATGCTGGGATTGGCACCAACTCGTCCCGCCAAAGAAACTTGGACGCCGGAAGCAAAAGAAATGCACGCCTACAAGAAGTCGGCAGAGCAGGTTGCTATTCGGCGTGAAGCAATTAAAGAAGAATTGGCGGCAGGTCATTCTTCAAAGAAATGGAAAATTCGTCGCTGGATTTCCATTATTACTATTAATTTACTGTTTGTAATTTCATATCATTTTGACGTTCAACTGGTTGAAGGTGCTCTGACGGCATCACGCTTTGTTGGTTTCCATATGGCGGATTTGAACTCGGCCCTACAGGTGACGCTGGCTTATAAGCATATGGTGGTGAACCTTGTGATCGGGACGGTGACAGTCTTCTTGCTCTGGTGGGCTTTGGGGGGACGTACCTTTTGTTCGTGGGTGTGCCCTTATCACCTGGTTTCCGAACTTGGCGAGATGCTGCACCTCAAACTGGTGAAAATGGGCTTGGTCAAAGATCATCCGCTTGATCGCCGCTTGCGTACTGTTCTGTATGTGATTTTCGCCTTACTTGCCTTCGCAACGGGATATACAGTTTTCGAAACCATCAATCCTGTTGGTATTTTAAGTCGAGCCTTTACTTATGGTGCGTCCTTGGCCCTGTTATGGATCGGCGTGCTGTTCTTGGTAGAAGTTTTCTATTCACGCCGTTTCTGGTGCCGCTATGCCTGTCCGATCGGTTTGACATATGGCTTTGTCGGTTCACTTTCACCCGTTCACATCAATTATAATTTGGAAAATTGTTTGCATGAAGGGGAATGCCGGAAAGTGTGCCTGGTCCCTCATGTTTTGGAGATTACCAAGATGGGATATGCCGACGATGTTAAAATTCAGGTCGGTGCCGATTGCACCCGTTGCGGAATGTGTGTAGATGTATGTCCAACGCAAGCTTTGACTTTTAAGGTCAAAGGGTTGGATGGGATGCTTTGATATGACGAAAACGTTGATCGACGTTAAAGATGTTACCAAGGTTTTTAAGAAGCAAAAAACACTGGATAATCTATCGCTTACGATTGAACTGGGTGATCGTATTGCCTTGGTTGGCTCCAACGGGGCTGGTAAAACGACGATTATTCGTTGTCTTCTTGGTGAATATACCTTCGATGGAGAAGTCTTGTTTGACGGGATGGATCCGCGAAAAAATCGTGAAGATGTGTTGGGGCGGATTGGGTTTGTGCCGCAAATTCCGCCGCCTCTACGCATGCCAGTTCATGATTTGGTGAACTATGTGGCAAAAGCCTGTGGTACCGATACCACGCAAATTTCTGAAATTGCCACACGAATGGGTTTGGACATTTTTGAAATTGAAAAAAAGCCCTTTATGAAATTATCGGGCGGTCAAAAACAGAAACTATTGATTGCAATGGCGTTGGGTCGCCCTTGTGACTTGTTGGTCTTTGATGAACCTACTGCCAACCTTGATCCGGCGGCACGGCAGGTCTTGTTTGATTTATTGGCGGAACGTTCTGATAAATCGATGATTATATCTTCACACCGTTTGGAAGAGGTCGCCGCCCTTGTGAACCGAGTTGTGGAAATGGATCGTGGCCGTATTGTGCTGAATGACCATGTTGAGGATGCTGTTGGAACTGCTGGACGCCTACAATGCCGTGTGGTTATTTCAAAATATGTCGAGGCCTTTGAAAAAACGATCACGGAATGGAATTTCACCAGTCAGGATAAAATGGAATGGGTCGGCGAAGTCGGCGGACCTGATCGTCTGCGTTTTCTGGGAACTTTGTCCCGATATGTCGGCTTGGTAAAGGCTGTTCATATGGATGAGGCTGGAAAGGCGTAATCGAGATGAAAAAATGGCTCTGCCTTTTCTTACTGCCTTTTCTGCTTTTGGCTTGTAACGAAGAAAAAACAGGTCCGGTCGATGTGCATTATGATCGTGATATGTGTGAACGTTGCCGCATGATTATCAGCGAGCCCAAATTTGTCGCTCAGGTCCGTGGTGGTCCGAACAAACAGGTTTGGAAATTTGATGATATCGGAGACGCTGTTACATGGTTAAACGACAAACCGTGGGCCGGAGATAAAGAGACAGAAATTTGGGTGATGGATTATACCAGCGGGACACAATGGATGGATGCCCGTAGTGCATATTTCGTACCGGGGTATTTATCACCAATGGCCTATGGTTTTGCAGCATTTAAAGCGGAAAGACCGATGAGCGTAGACTTTAAAACCATGCTGGAGAAGGTTTTGAAAAAGAAAATTACGATCAATTGCGATCCGCTTGATCCGCAACATTCCAATTTAACAAACAATAATAAACGGAGAGCCTAAGCATGGCTGGTTTATGGTTAACCGCAAAGCTGGATATTTCAGAATCCCTTCGGGCCAAGTGGTTCTTCTTTTACGCGCTGATTTTTGGTGGTCTGGTTGTCGGGCTGCTGGTTTTTGGTGTGACGGAATCCCGCATTATGGGGATTACCGGGTTGTCACGACTGTTGGTTACATTTATCCAAATTACGATGGCGATTTTGCCGATTTTTGTACTCCTTTCGACAGTGCGCTCTTTGGCTGGTGATCGCGAAGCCGGTGTGTTTGAATACCTGCTTGCTTTGCCTGTGACCTTGGGGGGATGGTATTGGGGTAAATTTCTTGGGCGCTTTATCGTTGTCTTTTTACCTGTCTTTGTCGCAATGTTTGGATCTGTCCTATACGGACTGATTTCAGGGCTTGATATCCCGTGGTTCCATTTTATTTACTACACATTATTGATAATATCGGTTTCTGCCTGTTTTCTGGGTATTGGCTTTATGACATCAAGTTTGGCCCGTTCAACAGATGTATCGCAAGCGGTTGCGTTTTTGACATGGTTGTTGATGTTGCTGTTCCTTGATTTGATTTTGCTAGGCTCAATTATCAAAGCACATGCCCCACCGGAAACCGTTATTGCAATTGCACTGACAAACCCGCTGCAAACATTTAGAACTGCTTCTATGATGCTGTTTGATCCTGAGTTAATCTTGTTAGGTCCGTCTGCATATGTGATTTTGGATAGCTTTGGCCATACAGGATACATGGTTTGGTCTGTGCTTTACCCCATTGTACTGGGGGGATTGTCTGCAGGTGTTGGTTTTTGGGTCTTTAGGCGAGGGGATTTACCCTAAGAAGATATTCTGCACGTTTTAAGAAAGCTCGTTCTGTTTGTTGGGCAATGTCGCCGAGTATGGCATGAACGAGCTTTTCTAATAACGTGATACGACTTTCAAACCCGATTTCAAAAGAAACGTCTGTTTTTGCATTATCTACAGGCGTAAATTTCCATAAGACATCCAATTTTATCCGATCTTTCGGGTCCGCCATAATGTGAATGCTGTGTTCTGGCTGTACTTGTGCAAAAGTGATGAATTTATAACTGACAGGTCCCCACCGGTATAGATTTTCGACACGCCAGCGCGTAGAGGATTTATCTTTGACGCGTGCGGCAATGCAATGGGGGAGAAAGCTTGGGTAGTTTTCAACGTCTGCTGCAATCTGAAACAGCAGAGAGCGTGGATAAGGGGCTGTAAGTTTACGTTTTTCCCGAATCATTTACAGGTAGATGTTGTTGGTGTTGTGGAAAATGTACGGCGGATAAACCAGATAAGGGCAGCGGCGCTTATATTCATGGTTAAGGCATAGATAATTGCCGGAACCATCAATTTGGCATCGCCCATGACATTAACCGCAATAAAGATGGCGAGTGCAACATTTTGTAGCCCGCATTCCAGACTGATTGTTATACTGTCTGCGGGGGGGCTGCTGCATGTACGTGCGCTGTAAAAGCCCAAAGACATTGTGACAATATTCAACAAAACCATAAAGAGACCAATATCAAGAAAATGCTGCGCAATGTTGTCCTTGTTGGCGATAAAGGCACCGGCAACAATAAGTGCAAAAATCACGGTTGCGAGTGCCCGGACTTTGGGTTGGGCTTTTTGACAGAAGGAAGGGTATTTTGCGTTCAGAAGCATCCCAATGGAAATTGGCAAACCTGTGATTAAAAAGATACCAGCCATAACCTGATTAACAGGCATATATATTTCGCTATTGCCTTCCAGCAAAACCATCTGAGAAAGCCCTAAAATGAGCGGCACAGTGATGATCGAGGCAAGGCTTGTCACGGCCGTCATGGAAACGGATAAAGCCCCGTTTCCACCAGCAAGAACCGATAACAGGTTAGATGTAATGCCGCCGGGGCAGGCCGCTAAAATCATAATGCCGAAGGCAAACTCTTTAGGCCCCGTATAAAGCAAAGCAAGAGCAAGGCCGATTAACGGTAAAAGCACGATTTGATTGCTCAGACCAACAAGCAGGGCTCGGGGACGTAGCGCAATTTGTTTGAAATCATCTACACGTAGACCAATGCCGACAGCAAGCATAATAAAGGCAAGTCCCAGTGGGAGTAGCTGTTGTATGGTCATATTGGTTTTCCGTTCGTGAAATTACTTATTGCCTGTATGAATTGCAGCAATTCCGAATGATAAATTTTTGTAGCCTACATTTTTGAAGCCGCAATCTACCATAATGGAAGCAAGCGCCTGCTGGTTTGGAAATTCACGTATGGATTGAATCAAATATCGATAAGCTTCTTTTTGTCCGGCAATCATTGCCCCTAACTGCGGAATAACATGTAAGGAATATGCGTCATAAAGGGGTTTCAGCCAAGGGGCAGCTTCTGAAAATTCCAGACATAAAAAACGCCCTTGTGGTTTTAAGACACGATGAATTTCTTTTAACCCGGTATGTGGGTCCGACATATTGCGCAAACCAAAGGCGATGGAAAGAGCATCTATGCTATTATCGGCGAATGGCAGCGTTTCCCCATAAGCTGCCACCCATTGAATAGGGTGCGTTTTTTGCTTGCTGGCAGACATCATACCAACGCAAGGATCGCAAACAATCGATCTTGCCCCGTATTTGGTAAATGCAGCTGCCAAATCCCCTGTACCGCCCGCCAAATCAACAATGGTTTCCCCGTATTTTGGCGCGAGCATAGAGACGCAGGAATGTTTCCACAGGCGATGTATCCCCATGCTCATAACATCATTCATGATATCGTAGCGTGGCGCGACGATATCGAACATATCGCGTACTTCTTTACGATGCTTGTCTTGTTGTTCTGTGCCTTGGATAAAGCTTGTCGAAGGTGTGTTGGTCACTGATTTGCTTCCAGAATTTCCAGAATACGTTTGGCAATTTCTTCACCAGAAATCCCATGCGCAAATTTAGTAATGAAAATACCCGTCGGGCTCATAAAATAAAGACCTGCACTGTGATCGATCAGGTAAAATTCATCTTCTTTTCCCTTGCTTTCCGGTGCAATGCTATACTTGACTTTGAACAGGTCGGCCGTGCGTTTGATCATGGCTTCCGGACCGGTTAAACCAATGATTTTCGGATGAAAGTTTTTGACATATTCGCGCAAGACGGTTGGGGTGTCGCGTTTTGGATCGACGGAAATGAATAAGGGTTGGATTTCTTCCTTAAAGCCTTCTGTTTTTTCAAGGATATCCATGGCATCTGCCACGTTGGACAAAGATGTCGGACAAACATCGGGGCAGAAGGTATAACCAAAAAAGATAAGACGGAATTTGCCCGTGAAATGTTGATCTGTGACAACCTCATTGAAGTGGTTCTTCAAAAGCCAACGTCCCCCAATTGTATCTTCTGCATCAGCGCTTGTAGCGAAGGCTGAGAGTGCGAGGATAAGCGCCAGTATTTTTTTCATTATGTACTCCGTTAATCATCCAGAATGGAAAGGAAGGCGAGAATGTTGTTAATATCATTGTCAGAAAGGTCTGCGAATTTGACTTCCCAGTCTACATGTTGACGCGTCCCTTTTTTGAAATCGTGCATTTGCTTTTTTAAGTATTGTGTGTACTGTCCACGCAGGCGTGGTTTGTCGGTACGTCCAAACCCGTCTCTTTGATGGCAAACACGGCAGGCTTCCATGTAAATTCGCTCCCCTTGATTAATATTGCCCGGGTAGCGCCCGATTTGTACGATGCTTTTGCTTTGGCGTAAACGTTCCAATCCGTCAATAACCTCGGAGGACGGTGGAAGCCGGGTCGGGAGGTCTATTGCCGCAAGATAATGGGTGATGTCATGCACATCCTGTTGAGAGAGTTCCCGGTCGTTAGCATATGGCAACATGGGCAGGTTGACGCGTTCGCGTGATTTAAAGGATTCAATCTGGCGGGTCATATATTGCGGTGTCAGGCCCGCGAGCCGTGGGTAAATACCGTCTTTTCCACCTTGTCCTTTACGTCCATGACAGCCAGCGCATAATTCATTGATATCTTCTGCATTTTCAACGTCATATGTTGCTGTTTTATCATGTGCGACATCAGCATATACGCCAAGTGGATATAATCCCAGCATGACCACGCTGAAATGCCAAATTTTATGCAACATAATCATTTGCCTGCTTATCTGACAATCTTCTCATATTTCTGTCCCAGATTAGGGAACGCAGCATTGATCTTAATCAAAATTCGCCTGTCCTAAAACGTCATTTTTTTCTTTTTTTATAATTGCATGCATTGAAACGATAAATCCAATCCCCACCTCAATAGTAGGATATGAATTCAATAACTAAGACGTGCGAAGCGTGTTGACGGACATTCCTAAAAACGGTTCGCGCCGAGAAAAAAGGAACGTGTCATGGAAGTCTTCGACTTATATTCCGAAATGTATGCGAAGGAACGTCAGGAAGAGCTGTCTCTGCAGGAATACCTGTTGGGCTGCCGTGACGACCCAATGATGTATGCCTCAGCAGCCGAGCGTATGGTTATGGCGATTGGGGAACCAGAATTGATCGATACCAACTCCGATCCGGTCCTGGGGCGTATCTATCAAAATAGAACGATCAAGGTTTATCCCTCTTTTAAAGATTTTTATGGGATGGAAGAAACCATTGAGCGCATTGCTGGTTATTTCAATTATGCCGCACAAGGCTTGGAAGAAAAGAAACAGGTGCTATACCTGCTTGGTCCTGTTGGTGGCGGGAAATCTTCAATCGCAGAACGATTGAAAGCATTGATGGAAGAATTTCCGATTTACGTACTGAAGGCAGGGGAGCAAGTCAGTCCGGTTTTTGAATCACCCCTCGGGTTGTTTAATCCGACCAAGTTTGCGGATTTGTTTGAAGATAAATATAATATTGCTCGACGTCGTTTAAACGGTTTGATGTCCCCTTGGGCGGCGAAACGCCTGCAAGAATTTGATGGGGATATTTCCCAGTTTACGGTTGTCAGAATGATGCCGTCCAAACTGCATCAACGCTGTGTCGCCAAGGTTGAACCCGGTGATGAAAATAATCAGGACATTTCAACATTGGTTGGCAAAGTCGATATTCGCCAACTTGAACATTTTAGCCAACATGACCCCGATGCATATAGTTTTTCCGGTGGGCTAAATCGGACAACACAAGGGATTATGGAATTTGTTGAAATGTTTAAGGCACCGATCAAGGTGTTACACCCATTATTGACAGCAACGCAGGAAGAAAACTATCTGGGGACAGAAAGTTTCGGTGCTTTTCCTTATCAGGGCATTATTCTAGCCCATTCTAATGAAAGTGAGTGGGTACAATTCAAGAACAATAAAAACAACGAGGCTTTTTTAGACCGGATTTGTATTGTGAAGGTGCCATATTGTTTGCGGGTGAGCGAAGAAACCAAAATTTATAAGAAACTTTTAAAAAACTCGCAGTTGTCCACGGCGACGTGTGCGCCGGAAACTTTACGATTAATGGCTCAGTTCTCAGTTCTGACGCGCTTGAAACCGCATGATAATTCTAATCTGTTTTCAAAAATGCGTGTGTATGATGGCGAAAACCTGAAAGATACAGACCCCAAAGCGCGCTCGGTACAGGAATATCGGGATATGGCCGGGGTTGATGAAGGGATGAACGGTATTTCGACTCGTTTTGCCTTTAAAGTACTTTCCCAGACATTCAATTACGATACGGCTGAAATTGCTGCTGATCCGGTACATTTGATGTACGTATTGGAAATGGCAATTAAACGCGAGCAGTTTACCAAAGAGAAAGAAGAAGAATATCTAAACTTTATTAAATCCGAACTGGGGCCGCGTTATGCCGAGTTTATCGGTAATGAAATTCAACGGGCCTATCTGGAATCTTATTCAGAATATGGTCAAAACCTGTTCGATCGCTATATCGCCTATGCGGATGCGTGGATTGAAGAACAGGATTTTAAAGACCCGGATACGGGGCAGATGTTCTCTCGTGATATTTTAGATGGCGAGCTTTCCAAAATTGAAAAACCGGCAGGGATTGCCAATCCGAAAGATTTCCGAAATGAGGTCGTAAAGTTTGTTTTGCGCGCAAGGGCGAACAATAAAGGCAAGAACCCGCTTTGGACCTCTTACGAAAAACTGCGTGATGTGATTGAAAAACACATGTTCAATCAGGTTGAAGATTTACTTCCTGTGATCAGTTTTGGCACTAAAAAAGATGGGGAAACTGAAGCAAAACATGGCGAGTTTGTCGAAAGGATGAAAGAACACGGATATTCCGAACGTCAGGTCAGACGACTTGTAGAATGGTATATGCGGGTTAACAAAGCTGGGTAAGTGCGATGCGTTACTTCGTTGATAGACGCGAAAACCCGAAAGGCAAAAGCCTGGGCAATCGACAACGCTTTGTGAAACGGGCACGTGCCCGCATTAAGGAAGTTGTTAATAAATCTTTGAAAGATCGCAGCATTAAAGATTTGGCGACGGGTGAAAAGATCACTATTCCGACCAAAGGGATTGAAGAACCTAAATTTTTAAATGATGGTCGAACAGGTTCAAAAAACCGGGTTTTTCCCGGTAACAAAGACTTTATGCCGGGTGATAAAATAAAACGTCCTGAGGGCGGCGGTGCTGGGGGACGGGGTAAGCAAGGTTCAGATGATGGCGAAGGTCAAGATGATTTCAGCTTTACCCTGACACGGGATGAATTCCTTGATTTATTTTTCGAAGATTTAGAATTACCTGATCTCGTCAAAAAATCTCTTACAGATGTACGGAATTTTCAGATAAAACACGCCGGATATCGAACGTCGGGGACGACATCCAATATTACGCTTGTTCGTACGATGCGCCAGTCCTTAGCGCGCCGCACAGCCCTGAAACGTCCGAAAAAAGCTGAAATGGATGAGATCGAAGACGAAATTGCGGAACTGGAAGCCAAGTCTCGGCTTGGTGTGAAGCAAAAAGAACGGCTCGAAGAATTAAAAAGTCTGTTGATTAAGAAAGAACGGAAACGTCAGGTCGTCGGTTTTATTGATCCCATTGACGTACGGTATCATGCATTCGAAAAAGTTCCTCAACCCAATTCAAAGGCCGTTATGTTTTGTCTCATGGATGTTTCGGGTTCTATGGGGGAGCGAGAGAAAGATCTCGCGAAACGTTTTTTCCTGCTTCTACATTTATTTTTGGATCGGCGGTACGAGTATACCGAGATTGTCTTTATCCGTCATACACATATTGCGCAAGAGGTGGATGAGGAAACCTTCTTTTATGGGCGAGAAAGCGGCGGAACTGTTGTTAGCCGTGCACTGGAAGAAATGAAAAAAATTCAACGAGATCGTTATCCAACAGATATTTGGAATATTTACGGGGCGCAAGTTTCCGATGGTGACAATACCACAGGTGATTCAGGAACATGTATTTCATTGTTGAACAACGATATTTTGCCGGTTGTTCAATATTACACCTATATCGAAGTGGTCGATGTTCAGGAAATGGAAATTGTTCGTAACGGGGAAGGCGGTTCAGATTTATGGAAAGCCTATCGTCAAGTTCGTGATAGTTGGCCGCTTTTCAAAATGGGGAAAATCTCTCAACCTGGTGATATTTACGGGGTCTTTAGGGAACTGTTTGCCAAAGATCTGAAGGGGGCCTGAAATGATTGAAGAAAAAACAAAGCCTCTCTTTGAACGTTCAGAATGGACGTTTGATACAATGAGTGAAGTCTATGATGCAATTGAAGAAATTGCGCATAATGAGCTTCATTTGGACACGTATCCCAATCAAATCGAAGTTATTTCGTCAGAACAAATGTTGGATGCCTATTCTTCCATCGGTTTGCCTTTGATGTACAGACATTGGTCATTTGGAAAGCGTTTTGCGCGTGATGAACATAGCTATCGACGTGGATATTCCGGTTTGGCTTATGAAATTGTCATCAATTCCAGTCCCTGTATTAGTTATAATATGGAAGACAATTCAATGGCGATGCAGACCTTGGTGATGGCGCATGCAGCCTTTGGGCATAACCATTTTTTCAAAAATAACTATCTTTTTAAGCAATGGACAGATGCCGAAGGTATCCTTGAATATCTCTCCTTTGCCCGAGATTATATTACGAAATGTGAAGAACGTTATGGCATTGAGCGGGTTGAGGAAATTCTGGATGCTGCCCATGCTCTGATGGATCAAGGGGTGTTTCGATATCGCCGTCCCCCAAAACTGTCCAAAGAGGCGCTGCGAAAGAAAGTACAGGAAAGAGAGGAATACGAGGAGCGTAGCTATAACGACCTTTGGCGCACTGTCCCGGCAGCCAGTGAGGCAGTCGCAGAATTGGATGAATGCGAGGTTGAACAAAAAAGACGTCAGGAAATGTTTAAGCTGCCAGAGGAGAACCTTCTTTATTTTTTGGAGAAAAACAGCCCCAATTTAAGAACGTGGGAACGCGAAGTTTTGCGTATTGTGCGCAATATTGCCCAATATTTTTATCCGCAAAAACAAACGAAGGTGATGAATGAAGGCTGCGCAACATTTGTTCATTATACGATTATGAATCGTCTTTACGATAAGGGCTTGATAAGTGAAGGTGCGTTGTTGGAGATGTTGCACAGTCATACAAGCGTTGTCTTTCAACCTGATTTTGATGATCCGCGCTACAGCGGCATAAATCCGTACGCACTTGGTTTTAATATGATGACGGATATTAAACGCATTTGTATGGAACCAACGGAGGAAGACCGTGATTGGTTTCCGGCTATTGCGGGCAATGGGGAATGGCGTGACACCTTATTGGATGCGTGGGCCAATTATCGCGATGAATCTTTTATTTTACAATATCTTAGTCCGTATTTAATGCGTAAGATGAGGCTGTTTTCCATTGGGGATGATAGTAAGTATCCGACATTGGAAGTGGGGGCGATCCACAATAAATCGGGTTATCGCCAGGTGCGAAATGCATTGGCGGAGAGTTATAACCTCTCTTTACAAGAACCGGACATTCAGGTGGTTGATGTAAATATTAGAGGCGATCGAACTCTTTTCCTACGCCATCGGTGCAAAAATAGAATTATTCTTCACGAACAGACAAGGAATGAAGTCCTGAAGCATTTAAAATTGTTATGGGGATATCATGTCGTTTTAACCGGGATTGAGCAGGAAACAAACGAAGAGCTTTATTGTGCAACAACCCGTCCACAGAAAGAAGAGAGCGGCTTTTAAGGTTTTCTACGGTCTTCTTGTGTTCTACGGTCTTTACCCGCACGCCTGTTATTTAGGCTTTTAGGGGGTGAAAAGGTTGTTAGAAGTTTGTCAAACTCGATGGCAGGGACTGGTTTGGAGTAATAATACCCTTGACCGATATGGCAGTGAATAGACTGTAAGAAGGTTTCATGTTCTTCGATTTCGATCCCTTCGGCGACGACTGTCAATCCCATATTGTCCGCCATATCCATAATGGTGCGGGCAATAGCCGCATCATCCGGGTCAACATGAAGATTTCGTACGAACGATTGGTCAATTTTTAAGGTGTCCAGTGGAATGCGCCTTAGGTAACTCAGGGATGAATACCCGGTTCCAAAATCATCAATCGCTGTCGTAATTCCCAAATCGCGTAGACTTTTGAGTATGCGCATCCCTTGATCGATATCGCGCATCAAGGAACTTTCGGTGACTTCCAGTTCCAGATTGGTGGGGTGGAGGCCAGTTTCTTCTAAAATATCTTGAATGGTTTGCGGCAACTTTTCTTCATCTAACTGTCGACCGGACAGGTTGACAGCGACTTTTAAATGACGCGATGCGCCCTGAGTGATCCAGTTTTGAGTATCGTAACAGGATCGCCGTAAGACCCATTCGCCAATAGTGATAATTTGTCCGGTTTCTTCAGCAATGGGAATAAACTTCGCGGGTGAAATGAACCCTAAATCAGGATGGATCCAGCGAATAAGGGCCTCCATACCGCGAATATGACCGGTTGAGAGGTCAATTTTTGGTTGGTAGTAAACTTGAAGTTGGTCGTGTTCCAAGGCAAGCCGCAGTTCGCGCTCCAACATATCACGCTCTTCTGCTTCGGCCTCCATTGCCTTGGTATAGAAAAGATAATGGGTGTTTTCTTCCTGACGTGCAGCAAACGCAGCCATGCCCGCATTCTTTACAAGACTGGATGGGTTATCACAATCAATTGGATAGCAACTGACACCTATTTTACACCCAATCACAATTTCATTATCTTCTATGAAAAAGGACTGGCTCAGTGTTGTAATAACAGACTCACAGATTTCTTTGGTGGAGTGCCCACGAGAGAGGTCATCAATGATAGCAACAAATTTACCGCCGCCCCAGCGCCCGATTATATTGTTATGTCCGATGGTTTCATTGAGACGGATAGCGACCGCGCTCAATACCTGATCGACCATTTGATGACCAAAAAGGTCATTCACGCGGTTCAACCGTTCAAGTGTGATGAATAAAACGCAACAAACACATGTTTGGCTTTTATCTTCAGTAATTCTTTCAAGGGTCTTTAAAAGGAAGTGGCTATTTGGCAGTTTGGTGAGCGGGTCATGGTTCGCCAAAAATGCCAGTTCTTCATGGTCACGTTTTTGCAAAGTGACATCACGAATAATGGCGATGTAGCTTTTTTGTTCACCGAAGTGCATGGACTTAATTGACAAGTCGATATTGATTTCTTTACCTGATATATGCAAGCCGACAGCTTCTTTTGCCGAACAATCTTTGAGTAGTATTTCTTCGTTTTTTGTAAAGTTATCCAAGTCTTTATCGAAACGTACAAGATCCAGCAAGTTTTTCTGGATTGCATCATCACTTGCAAGCCCAAAGATCTTAACGGCGGAATTGTTGAAGGACTCGATATTGCCTTGTTCATCCATTGATATAATGGCATCCGGGGCATTATCAACAATGCCACTTAGGCGTTCTTCACGTTCTAATAAAGCTTCGGCAGAACGTTTCTGTTTACTGACGTCAACAGCTTCAATCAGATAAGTTTCGTTAAGCTCGCTATTCATATGAGCGACACGTAGAACGACATCAAGAAGCGTCCCATCTAATGAATGAATTTTAAGGGGCAGACGTTCATTCATTTCGGCAAGTTCGCCTAAGCTACCATCAATGATGGAAACGTAATCTATATCAACGATGCTGGCTAAGGGCCTGCCGATGAGGGTTCCTTTTTGCCGATCGTTATTTAATTTTTCTTCACTGCTGGGATTTGCATAAATAATAACGCCGTCGCTTACTATAAAAATTAAATTGGAGGACATTTCCACCAAACTTTTATATTGGCGTTCGCGTTGTAAAAGCGTTTCCAGTGCACTTTTTTGTTCGAGGTGATCAATAGCTTGCAGGAGATATGTATTGGGGCATTCGTCGGGAATAGGCGTGACTGTTAGCAGGGCATGAATTTTGTCATTCTTTTTGCCTTTGAATTGGACTTGTTGTCGATCCTGGGTTTCCGCAAGTTCAGGTAATGATTCTTCGATGAATTGCGCACAATCGTTATGGGCGATGTGGGAGAGCCGCTTGCCGATTAAAGTACCTTGCGAAATATCCAGAGTATTTAAAGCTGTCTTATTGGCATATGTTACGACACCGTTTGTGACCGTTAAAATGATATCTCGAGAGAGGTCTAGCAACTTTTTGTAGTGTGCGTCCTGTTTGTTTTGACTCCATGCCGTTCTGGCGAGTGGTTTTGTTTTTAAAAGGTTGGAAAGTCTCAACTTTACAAAATATGGGTCAAAAGGACGAATGAAGACTTCGTCAAATTCTTCGGCAAGAAAACTGAACTGATCGTAGCTTATCCCTTTTGGGGCAATGGTGACGAGGGCCGGACGGGCCGTATTGTCGAATAAATCCAGACATTCCTCGGTCAATTGAGCATCAACGATAATCAAATCAATTTTAGAAAAGTCGCTATCAATATCAAGGGTCGGGGTGATCTTGAAATTGACGATACCGATTTCCTGCAGGCAAATGACAATGTCACTTGGTTCTGATTGATCAATCAAAATCACGTTATGTTGGTTCATTGTCATTTTTTCTCGGCTAAGAATTTTTATTAATTCATAGTGCCACACGGAGAATAGGGCTGACAACAACCTTTTGTTATGTGACTACCCACCTGAGATTTTAATGTTTTTCCCGCTCTCAACCGTGGTTTTCCCTTGCCACGAGATTTTAATGTTTAGGCGATTTTGATCATCTTCTTTTGAAGCGGAAAGTTTAAAGTGCAATAAACCTTTTGGTTCCATTGTTAATGAGGCATTGCCATCTTCCATGACAATTTTCCCATCCGAAATCGCATTTGTCAGTGCGTTTAGAAGTGTGGCAATTGTTTTGGAATCCTGCAAAGATTCATGTTTAAATCGTTGATCATCTTTCATTGTTTGGTCTTTCTCTTTGCGTGTTTTTTCTGTAAATGCAATAAAGTGCTGTGCGGTGCAAATAGCTTGATATGCGGATAATCGCTGGATAAGCCCAATATTTTCCCTTTGGGATGGATAATGGTGACCGCGGCACCGCGTCCGCGTATTTTTTCATTGCGACGGGTGTGACTATCTAAACTTGCATCACATTCAAAATTGAGCACACCTTTACGAAGGGCAATCCGTTGGCCTGAATGTAAATTTCGATGACCATGAATAATCGCGCTTATACCTGCCCGACGGACATGCCGTGCCCCTTTGTTTGTAAAAGGGTAGTCAACATTTCTATATTTTGTTCGCACTGTGTTGCATAAGGGACTGTAATATAAATCGAAGGGGTCGCCTTGCAGGGCTTGCTTAAATGTTTGATTTAAATCTTTGATTCTCATTCCTGATAGTTGTGCCGCGATTTTGTTATCTAAGCCGGCATGAATAAACAAAAAAGAACCAGATTTAAAGGCAAGGCGCATTTGCTTGTAAAACCAGTGGAACTCCCCTTTGGAAGACAAGAACAATTCTCGCCACTTCAGGACTGCGGCATAAACTTGGCGTAAATTTAGTCCTGCTTTTTCACATTTTTCTTCGAAATTATCGTATTTTTTTCCAATGCGGGTGAGCTCACGTTCAATTTGATGCGAAATTAAGTGAGGTTCTGCAAGATCGGGGAAGTGGTCGAACCATTTCCGCGAAGGATAGAGCATTTTTTTGCAGATACGTCTGTTGGGAATATGTTTTAGTGAATTTTCGTCCTGTAAATACTCATTCCAAATTTCGAGAAGTAGCGGAATGATTTTTTGGCCGGTGCGAATGAAAAAATGTTCATTTTTCGGTGTTTTATGTTTTCCGACGGCTTGCATTCCAAATAGAACACGGACATCGTGGTTGCCGGCAAGGACACGCACACGTGCCCCTTGGTCTTTGAGATGCCGAATGGTACGCAATAATCCAAGACTACTCGGTCCTTTATCAAAACAATCACCACCGATGATAAAGTTGGCCTTGTATCCGCTTTCAGTCAAAACAAAGTCGGTGGGATCAGGCCCGTTTTTTTTAACACAACCGGATAAGACCAACGAGGCGGCGAAAGCATCGGGGTCGCCATGTAGATCGGAAAAGAAAATATGTTTGCGTTTGGGCCAAACCCATGCGTTCGTTTTATTTAGCTCTTTTAAAGTCGTCATCAGGGACTTTTCGTCGGTACAATCCGGGGCGAGCGACTTATCCCCCCCTTCGCACCATTCAACAGCTTTGCGGGGTAGACGAACGTTAAGCCAGGATTTACCGTGATAGCGCGGCAAAAGAGTGTGTTTGGAGTGTTGCTGCATTGTCATTTAGTCCGAATATTCTTCTTTGAGGCGGCGGACTTTCCATTCTCCACATACATGAAACCATGTGCCATCCTCATCATAGGACAAAGCAACAGGTTTGGCGTGGTACATACTTAGTTTGGCGATATCTTCAAATGCCAATATGCCAAGGATATGGGCTGCATGTCGAAAAGCAGCGCCATGACCAACAAATAGCTTGGCGATTGGTTGGTCAGAAGTGTTTGAGGGAAGGTGATGTAAGCTGTTCTTGATATGGTTGGCTACCCGTTCGCCTGCCTCCATTAAAGATTCAGCACCTTGCAGGGGGAGCCGGTAATGTGAGTTTGATTTCCAGTCAGCAGGCGGGTTTTCAAAACGAGGATCGACGTTGAGGACTTGTTCGATCACTTTAACTGTGAGGTTTGCGGCACTTCCCAATTGGCGTTCACTTAAATGATCATTACTTTTTATGTCCCGAAAACAATCCAATGCTTCGCATATAACATCCGCCGTTTGCCATGAACGGAGTTGATTGGAACATTCAATAATTGGATCAAATTGCCAATTATGTCGCTCAGCAAAGCCTTTGAGCAAACCAACCGCATCTTGTGCCTGCAAGAACCCTTGTTCATTTAACGGGAAAGGTTGCAACGCGCTGGGGGTGTCTTCTAATTGGTGATAATCACCATGTCGCAGGAGAATGGCAACGGGCTTAGTCATGTTGAATACCTTCCAGATAAGCGGGTAGGTTACCAATGATGTCAGCGAGGGCAGGGGTGTTTACCAATTCAATGGCAGCTGCAAGGGAAACCCATTTTCTCAGACGATGACTTTCTTCCCATTCATTTGGCGCAAGTTCATGTGTGACGGCCATTGGAAAAATCTGTACATCGCAGGTCGCATCCCATTTTTCGTAGTTGTAACGCCCTAAAAGAAAATCTGCGACAACGCCTTTTACGCCGGCTTCTTCGTATGCTTCATTTTCGGCACTTTCTTGCGCGCTCATACCGGGGTCGTGAATGCCTTTTGGCGTGACCCAATGTTTGCCGCTGCTGGATGAAATGAGTAAGATCTGCGGTTCGCCATCAACAATTCGATAGGGAACCACACCGGATTGACTGTAATAATAAGCCGGGCGTATGCGTTGTTCAGTACCGCTCGGACCATTAAACGGAAAGGTTTCAGGCAGGTTTGCCCCCTCAATAATATTGGTGCAATGGCAGCGTGAAATGTCTTTCCAACTTCCGTCAAATTGCAGGTGAACCAAGGTTGCCGGGGCCATTGCTAAGTAGCGATTGCTCAGTTGTCCAACCAGCATGGACAGACCGGGGTTATGGGCCACGACCATGAGGCATTCAATACTATTGGGTGTCTTTGCGATGGCTCCGCGCAAATCAATCGGCGCGGCGTTATAAAGGCGGGGCACATTGGCGATGATCTTTGTTGATAATCCGGCGGCTTTGCAAGATTTTGCCGCTGTGGTACGTGCCCGTTCTGCAGGGGAGGCGAGGATTAGTTCTGGCTGTAGCTTGTTTTCATGTAACCAGACACCGATACGCTGAGCATTGCGTTTTCCTTTGTTTTTTAACTCGCGATAAAAATCACCTTCCGGGTGTGTGTTTTTTGTATGTCCATGTCGCAAGAGTAATAAGTTTCTGACCATCACCTTCACCTTATTTCATCAAGAGATGTTGAAGGCAAAAATCCTTCGCATAAGTGAAATCAATTTTTCCGTGGGCTTCAAATATCCTAACATTTTTAAGCGCGTTTAGGTAAGCAAGGCCGTCTTGATGCATATCTTGTGAAATGAAATCTGCATTTGCATCCTGATAGAAGGGACCGGGCGATTTCATAACAGCTTTTAAAAGGTCGACATGTTCTTCAATATTGATTTCTTGTATTGTGCAGGGGGCTTCACTCTCGCGTTTCCAATTGAGAATAAGGAAAGCATTGAGCGGCGCGTGGTTGACGATTTTATTTGGGCCATAAATATCTTCAACAAAGACGTCATACTTTTCTTCCAAATCCCATAATTCAGCCGGGGGAAGTGCTTTTAACGCATCGATCCTGTCGGTGGGGAGGAGATCGATCAAATTGGGATCATGCAGCATGGTGCCGGGATTAACGCGTGGCAGTTTTGGAATGCCAATGGCCAAATCATCTTGTAAAAATAATCGGTCATTTGTCAGATATTGAACGTTATCTGTACTTAACAGATGGAGCATCAATGTAGATTTGCCCCCACCGGAGAACCCGGCAATTCCTAGGCCCTTTTCACGGGCACAAAGACCGGATGCATGGCAAATGAGAGCACCGTTTTGTTGTAGGTGGTTCATATATTGTGCATTGATGAAATTAATAACCTGATTATCATTTTCAAGACAAGGGCCTGCGGCGATGCGTTCAGTCTGGCTTTGTAAAAAGACCATGCCTGTGCGAACTTTTTGAATGATACGTGCGTGTTCAATATCGACGTAGGCATCTTTGCGTCCAGTTTTGCCGGGTTCGCGTTTCCAGTCCGTGAAAGTCAAATCATAAGCGTCTTGTGGGCGTTGAATGGCTTTGACGACAATATCCGGTGTGCCGTGGCCTAAGGTATGGGCGAAATAAATACCAAGTTTTTCCAACAGCTCTTCACAGTTGGATTGAATACCGATTTTATAACCATCCAAGTCCAATAGAACTTGGCCATCACATAAGGGAAAGCCACTTTGCATACGGTGTGCAATGTTTTGCAGGGTGATCATTGGCTGAGCTCCTTTAACGCATAATCGGCATAAAGATTGGCGGCATCAATTCCGATACCTTCCTTCGCGCCTTTAAAACCACCAAATGCGGAAACTTCAAAAATAATGGGACCGTTTTCGGTGTCAGCTACATCAACGGTGGTGAAATCCATTCCGAAAAGGGCTTGTGCTTTGTGTGCAAGTTCTATTGTGCTTTGCGGTGGGGTATAAGGGGCATATTTGCCGCCGCTGTTAATGGTCGTATTCCAGCTGTCGTTTTGGGAAATGCGGGCATAGGTACCCATATAATCCCCGCCTAGAAAGACCATTCCGTAATCTTGACCCGCGAGTTCGACTTTTTCTTGCATATACATCATCGGGTTATCGCGTTTAAATTCTGTAATTTGATCCAGAATTTGATCATTGGATTGATTGCTTTCGATGACACACATGCCACGTGCTTTTGTTGAATAAAGGGGTTTGAAAACGGCGGCACCAAAATCTTGAACGGTTTTAAGCGCATAATCAATGTCTTCGCTGATACGTGTTGCCGGCATGGGAATATCCCCGTGGCGTAATGTTATTGTACAGCCAAGGCGATCAATCATTCGAATAATGGTGTCGGGTTTTGAAAAGACGCGGACACCATTTTTTTCAGCCAAACGCAGCAATTCAATACGATCCAGTGTATTGGGATTATAGGTTTGGCTAATTTTTTTTACGATTATGCCGTCTAACTGACAAAGGTTTACACCTTGTGCATAAAGGGTATTTGTCGAAAGGTCAGCATGGACATCCGCCATAGATATAACCAGACGAAATCCTGTTTTCTCTTCCAATCGTTCAGCAAGTACTTCGGTTGACCACTTGCCCGGTATTCCTATGACAGCAATCTTTTTATTAATCATGTGAAGAGATCCTCAATCGGCAATTTAAATTTCTTGATATTTTTTTTCGGGCAAGCCTGAATGCATTGCAGAATATAGACCGCGCGCAGATACATGGTGTTGGCAAGGCCTTTGTCTAAAATAAAACGGGTGGATGTAATGAATGAACGAGCCAAACCCAAAGCAAGACGAAGTTCGAAGGTTTCATCATTGTTTTTGCGGGCAAATTCTCTTGCGTAAGAATGTAGATAAAGAGCGCTGGTTTTAATTCGGTTACGTGTTCGATTATCCAAGACCTGCAAACGATAATTGGACACCATGAAAACGGATATGTCCTGTGTGTAATCCTGATAGCATGAGCGGTGCAGGTCGATAAATTTGATGGTTTGGTTTTCCGGGTCGAAGATGATGTTATCCAGATTGAAATCTCCGTGAATATAGACGGAAAATGGAGGATCTAGGTCTTTTTCAATCTGTGCCGCCTGTGTAATCAAATCATCCAAAGAAATGACTTTTTGCGAACCAATTTTAACTGAGGATGTTTGGAATTCTGGATGAATATCCAAAACTGACTTTAAGCGTTTTTTGAGTTGTGCCATATGGTTGGCTGGAATTTTCTTTTTCTTTTTTGTTTCGTTCCACACAGCCTTTAAGGTTTTGCTCAGTCGTTTGAGAGCCTTTTCAACAACATCATCATGTTCTTGCAGCAAAACTTGTTCAAAAGTCAGACCTGGAAGATGTTCAATCAAAAGCGCTGCATTTTTACCTTGTTTTTTATAAGACAGAATTTGCGGGGCCAGACCGGGATAAATTTCGTGCCAGCTTTCGACGCTTTCCAATTCTTCTTTTAACTTTTCTTTTTTGCCGTCTTTAAAAATAGCCAGATAGCCATTTGTTTCGTCATCACTTGCACTGATGCCTGCAATTGCACTACCGGATTTTGTTTCTGCAATGGTTTCGACGTCTGCATTCAGAAGCCCAAGGTCGGATAAGGCTGTTTTAAGTGAACGAAAACGATCAATATGCATGGGTTGCCCAAGTTTTGCAGACATGATCGATTCTGAAATGGTTAAAAGAATGTCGCCCATTTCTTCAATCCGCTGGGAAACAAACAAGGATGTTAAGGCATCTTCAGGTTTTTTTTGCTTGGATAAGGTTTTGAGATGTTTTTTGAAGACACGTTCATAGGCACGGTCCAATTCGCGTTCGATATTGCCGATCTTTAAAGCGAGACGCGTGTCATCTTCCTCTATGGCGCGCTCAATCAAGGCAATCCCTTTATCTATCTTGGATAAAAGGGCCGCATTATCACTTTTTTTAAGGGCATCACGTCTGGATAGATTTGCCATCAGGCGAACGCATTCGTGACACAGATCGGTGATACGTTCCAAATCAGATGCGATGGCTTCGGCAGCTCTTAAAGAATAGATATTGGCGTTGCCTTTTTTACCATGACGTAAAGTGTCCAAACACCCATCATGGACGCGCATTTTTAAATTGTAGGTGTAGCCTTGGCGATCCAGAATGCGTTGGGAAACCGTTTGCGATGCTGTTTCCAGCAGAACAAGAAGGTTGTTCACTTGCGACTGGGTTTCAGCCAAAAGGAAATGCAGGTTATCGTGAATGGATTTTGGTAAATGCATAATAATATAAGTGGACCGGGTGTTTCAGAAAAGTTGATAAAGGAATAAAGAAGTTTGAGTTTTAAATTTTTTAGCTGATTGGCTATGTAAACGGGCCGCATTTTGCGTCATTTGTGTTTCAATTCTATGACGGTCCGCAAAAATGTGAATTTTGTTCAAGAGTAATCTATTTTGCCCTCCTTGGAAGTTTAACAATAATCTTCTGGACCTTTGAAGCAACGGTTCGCATTATATCATAAAAGATCTATTATTTTTGGGACGATATGAAAAAAACAACAGTTTCTCGCACCGTGACTATGCCCGATATGCTGCGTGCCGCACGATATGAAAGAGCACCTGAATACGGGCCGAGGGTATTGTTTTTTTCAGGGGGAACAGCGCTGACGGAAACCAGTCGCGTTCTCAAAAAATTTACACATAATTCCATTCATTTAGTGACGCCTTTTGATAGTGGGGGAAGCTCGGCTATTTTACGAAAAGCGTTTGACATGCCAGCCATTGGGGATATGCGTTCACGCATGATGGCGTTGGCGGATGAACGCATCAGTGGTAGCCCTGAAATCTTTAGTCTATTTGCGCATCGTTTGCCCAAAGAGGCAAAACGCAAAGAGCTGTTGGTGCTGCTACAGGCGATGGCGAGTGGAAAGGACCCGCAGGTTGCAGCGATTAAGCAGCCTATGCGCCGGTTGATTAGAACACATTTATCTATGTTTCTAGATGCTATGCCTGATGATTTTGATTTGAGAGGTGCCAGTATTGGCAACCTGATTTTGTCTGCAGGATATCTCAACCATCGAAAGCAAATGGACCCGGTTATTTTTATGTTTTCGAAACTTGTGAATGTCTTGGGTGAAGTAACGACAATTGTGAACGACACCCTGCATTTAGCGGCACGTTTGGAAGATGGTCAGGTGATCTATGGGCAACATATGATCACCGGTAAGGAAGTCTGTAAGCTAGATAAGGCATTGGAGGAACTTTTCCTCGTAAAAGATTTGAAGACACAGAAGCGTACAACGACACAAATTTCAAAGAAGAAAAAGCGATTTATAGATGAAGCCGATTTAATCTGTTTTCCACCGGGAAGCTTTTATACAAGTATCGTTGCCAATCTCCTTCCCAAAGGGGTGGGGCAGGCGATCGCACGAAAAAAATGTCCAAAGGTTTATGTGCCGAGTTTGGGGGACGATCCGGAAAGAATCGGCCTTTCTCTGGATGATTCTATTTTTAAATTAATTGAATACCTTTGCTTGGATACGGATGAGGATCCCCCCGCATCTGCCTTTATCACGCATGTGTTTATTGATAGTGAGAATGGTCAAAACCTACGACCTGAAACCAAAGCAAGGCTACGAAAAGAAAAAATTTCGGTAGTCGATACGCGTTTGGTGATACCGCAAAGTGCCCCTTATTATGATCCGCAGTTGCTGGTTACGGCATTGTTGTCTTTGACGTGATGGTGTATTCCTGTCTGGATGAAATAACATTTTAATATCCAGAGCAGGGCAATGGCAAAATTCATCCGTATCAATAAGAAGAAAATCGTTATCAATGATCAGGTTATCAGTGAATGGACACTGAAGGCCTTGGTTGATAAGGCAAAAGCCAATCAAATAACCGTTGAGCAAATGGTTGTGCAGTCTATTGCAAATCATTGGATGCAAAATGATAAATTCCGCAATAGTGATATGGAAGTGGTGAATACACTGTTGAGTCTCGCTTTTGATTTTGGCTATGATTCTTTTAAAATTGCCAATGGGAAAATTAAGGTTCTGGCCTTGAATGAAGAACGTCGTGCCGCCGTTTCACCGGGTGAATTAGAGCTGTAATCATTGTGTTCGATTGCTGAAATGTAACTGAGCAAATATTGTAATAGAATATGAATTGCTTTTATTTTTAAACTCACATACAGTTTATTCGTGAGTTACGTTTTTTGCTCGTTATGGGGTAGAATATAGACCTTAAGCCGAACCTTTTAGGGCCACTCCTTTTTTTCGAAGGATAATTCTATTTGTTCCTTGAGTTCTCCAAGACTTCATCGCAGACTTTCTTCGAACTCAATACGTCCCTTGAAAGGGGGGCAGACTATAAAACATCCTAAGGACTAAAGATTAATGGCTAACGGTACAGTTAAGTGGTTTAACGCCACAAAAGGTTATGGCTTCATCGAACCGGAACAAGGCGGCAAAGACGTTTTTGTTCACATTTCAGCATTGCACGAGTCTGGTATTCAGCAACTGAATGATGGTCAGAAAGTTTCTTTTGAAATTTCTGTAAGCCGCGGCAAAGAAGCAGCAGCTGACATCAAACTGGTTGACTAATCTCGACCTATATTCCTTGTTTGTTCAAGGGATAAAGAATAAAGGCATTTCGATCTAGGTCGGAATGCCTTTTTCAATTTTACAGAAGGCTGATAGCAAGGCCAATACACAATAAAATCTGGCTGGCTGCAGAAATGCCAAGATTGGCGTTGAGTTCTATCTTGTTCTTGACGGTAAACATTTTGAAAGTTGCGAGAATTGCGAGAGGAATACCCGCTAAAAACCATAAGGGAACAGGCAGAGTAAGGAGCAGGGCATAAGGGGCAAACATAAAGAAGGCAAAGACAATTTGTGAGGCTCTGGCCCCTAAATATATGGCGAGTGTTTTGCGTCCCACAAGGGCGTCATTTTCCAAATCGCGATAGTTGTTCAATAACAAAATCGCACATGCTGGGCAGCCAATTGCAACCCCATATATCCACCCATTTTCAGGCCAGTCGCCCGCCAAAAGAAGGTAGCTGACGTTAAAAGCGGCCATGCCAAAAAAGAGCATAACGAATAATTCACCGAAGGGACCGCGTGAAATAGGGAAAGGGCCATTGGAATAGGTGTATGCGCAAAGTAAGGCAAGGCCCCCGCATAATGTTACGATCCAGCCGCCAATGCCAATCAGGTATAAACCACAAAAAGCTGCAATCGTTATAAAGAGAAAAGCGCTATATCGGGTTTGCGATGGTGTCGCAAGACCTGCCTGTGTAATACGTTGGGGGCCAATACGGGTGCCTGTGTCCGTGCCATTTAAAAAATCCTGTGCATCATTAAACAAATTCGTTGCAATCTGGATGGAAATTGCACCGATGCAGATTGCAAGCAAGACAAGATAATTCGGGGGCTGCTGATTGTGGAGGGCAAGGCTGAAGGCGACAAGGATCGGTGTTAACGACATGGATAATGTTTTGGGACGTATGCCGACCCATAAAACGGAGAAACGAGGCAGAAGCATTTGTTTTTAAAAGCCAGTTTATTATTTTATTGAGGGAACAGGCTCTTTTTTGTCCTCGATATCACGTCGAACACTATTTAAGTCTGCTTGTTCGTAGCAGGTTACTTTGCCTAGCTCATGGTAGCAATAGCGTTTCGGGTCTTTTTTAAGACGGGGGTCATCTTCTTTGCAATAGGTCATGCCCTGTTCACTGCGAATGGTTGAACAATCTTTTTTGCTGACATAGGAAATAACGTGATCGCCGATTGTCTTGTCAGTGGCAATGGTTGAGATTGCATCCGTTACAAGCAGTTCAGAGCAAGCGGATAATAAGAAAAGTGCAGCCAAGGGAAATGCTGTTTTTGCTTTTGATGCCCATTTAAAAAACGTCGTGCATTTCATTGTTTGATCAATCATAAAAGAGACAAGGTATCCCTCATTTCTGACAGGATAAGGTTATTTTAGCGTTAAAAGCTAAAATAAAAAATAGGTAATATTTGCCTAATCCTCGAAACCGAGGGAAACGCGTTATCCTGTCTGAATTTGATCGTTTTTGGAAAGGCCGTATCGTTCAAGTTTAGAACGCAAACCGACACGGGATAAGCCAAGTTCTTTGGCAGCGCGACTTTTGTTCCATTGATGTCGAATGAGACACTCTTTCAAAATGCGTGATTCAATGGATTCAACCCTGTCTTTCAGATTTCCATTCAGCTTGGATAAGCTTTGAATTTCCAATTCTTCGTCTCGGGGGGCTGCGCGTAATATACGGGCGGAAAGATTGTTTGCCCCTAAAATATTGCTGTCACTCATAACCAGCAGATGCTGAATTTCGTTTTGCAATTCGCGTACATTGCCGGGCCAATGGTAGGCTTGCATGCAGGTGAGAGCTTCGTCGCTAATACCATCGACTTTTTTGCCGAGGTTGATTGTTGCCTGATGAAGAAGTTTTTGAACCAAAACCGGAATATCTTCAATGCGTTCACGCAAGGGTGGTAAGTGAATGGCAATAGGGGTTAGACGGTAATATAAGTCTTCGCGAAAGCGCCCGGATTTAACATCTGCGGCTAAATCACGGTTTGTTGCGGCGATAACGCGAACATCGACTTGCCTTGTCTTGCTGGCACCCAAGGGGCGGATTTCACCTTCTTGGAGGACGCGAAGGAGTTTGACCTGGAAGGCGGGTGAAACTTCGCCAATTTCATCCAGAAAAATTGTACCGCCATTGGCCCGTTCAAAAAGACCGATGCGATCTTCAACCGCACCGGTAAAGGCACCGCTTTTGTAGCCGAAGAGCTCACTTTCCAGCAGTTGATCGGGTAGGGCAGCGCAATTTTCAACGACGAAAGCCTTGTTGGCACGGTGTGAATTATAATGAAGTGCGCGTGCGGCGAGTTCTTTCCCGGTGCCGGACTCACCCGTGATGAGAACGGAAATATCATAAGGGGCCACACGACGAATTTTTGCGCAAATTTCGTTCATAATGGACTGTTCGGATCGGGTGATGCCATCGTCGCTTTGATAGTTTTGTTTTAACTTCTCTCTTTTGCGCTCAATACTATCTTTAAAAGCATCAGGTGCCATCTTTAATTCAATAGAAAGAGATTCATTTAGACGTTGTAGGTCAAAGAGTTGGGCTGCATTTTTTAGTAAATGTATCAAGCTTTCCGGTTGCCACGGTTTTGTGATGTATTGATAAATGCCTGCATCATTTAATGCGCTGATGATGTCCTGAGAATCCGTGTAGCCGGAAATAATCATACGTACGATATTGGGCCATTTATGACGCACGAGTTTGAGGAACTCCACACCGGTTAAACCCGGCAGGCGTTGATCGCACAAGATGATTTGAACCCATTCCGTCTGAAGGATTTTTTCCGCTTCAATGGTGTTTCCCGCGGTTAAAATGTTGAAGTCATCTTCAAGGATGCGTTCGAGGCTCTCCAGGCTGCGAACTTCATCGTCGACGATCAGGATGGTTGTTTTTTGCGTCATTGTGTCAACCTTTATGCCGAGGGCGGGGTTTCACGTAATTTTCCACGAAGGAGATCACGTCGGTTAACTTCTTTTTTCATATCGGCAGGTTCTGAGAATTGTTTTTTCAATTCTTCGCGATGTACCATTTCTTCTTTGTTCAAATAACGTTGAATTTGTTCTTCAGAATAGGTGGGGTCGACACGTTTTTTCTCGTCCAGCAGGTCGCGCAAGAAAATGGCAGCGGCAATCCGTGCGGCTTCTGGATTGGGGAAATCATTGACCGGGGAATATAGCGAGTAAGTTTTGCAAAAGCCAAAGCCTTCAATTTCATTGACCATGACCGGACATTCTTTTTGAGGGAAGTTGAACGTCTCACGCGTGCCTAACTTTTCGCATTCCCAATTCTCTCCTTCTTTAGGGAGAATAATAAGGTTGATAAACCACGGGGTGACCATCATGCCAAGAACACGTTCATCCCATTGCTGAAATTCGACCGCTTCGACGACAAGGTCGTTATTCAGGATTTGAATCCCGACCATATTTTCTTCCCAGATTTTATTGAAGCAGCCTTCTAATGTCTCAGCCGCTTGTGATGGGCTGAGGGTATGCAGTGGATATGTCACTGTCCCGGTCCTCAAATAAAGTAAAAACGAGGATATAGGGAAGCAGTATTTTTAGAAAATTGGAAGGTTTTTTTTCAAAAAAATATGTAAGTGGTTGGTTGGTTTGCGTCGCACATAAAAATTAGCACTTAAGTACCTAAAATGCTGCGCTGCATTCTGGTAATACCAGTCTAATGGATAGGTATTTTTTTAATAACAACTCTCATATTAGTTATTGAATATGCAAAATATAAGGGGTTTGAGGTTATTTCCCTGTGTAAGTGGTTACTTACTTTTCATTTTTTGGCTGCGATATACGTTACGGCTGCCACTTTTTTTGTGAAAAAAGAATGAGGAATCAAAATAATTCATTAATAACAATGGATTGTTTGTTTGGTACGTTTTTTGCTGAAAGGTGTTGGGACGATTATTGGTTATAGGGGCAGTTGCTCCAAGATGGGAGGATATCCGAATTATGCAGGGTGATTTTGACGCGCTTGAGAAACGACTTGGGATCAGCCGCCGGGATTTCCTGAAATATTGCACAGGGATCGCAGCAACGCTGGGGTTGTCAACGTCTGAAGCCATTGCAATGGCTGAAGCCGTGGCAAAACCTAAAAAGCGTCCGGTTGTGATCTGGTTGCATGGTCAGGAATGTACAGGGCCGACGGAAACGATGTTACGTTCCGAGCATCCAACGCTGGAACGATTGATTTTGGAAATGGTGTCTCTGGAATATCACCAGACGCTGGATGCCGGTGCCGGCCATCAGGTTGAGCATTTAAAAGAACTGTCCATGAAGGAAAATGCCGGTAAATATCTGCTGGTCGTTGAAGGGTCTATCCCGACGAGAGACGGCGGTGTTTACTGTAAAATTGCCGGTAAGACGATGTTGGCACATACGGTCGAAGCTGCGGAAAATGCAGCGGCAATCATTGCATTCGGATCTTGTGCGTCGTGGGGTGGGGTGCAATCATCCGGACCAAATCCGACAGGGGCTGTTGGTGCGCAAGCTGTTTTACCGGGGAAAACCGTTGTTAACATTCCGGGCTGCCCACCGAACCCGTATAACTTCTTGGCGACAGTGATGCATTTCTTGACGTTTGGTACCCTACCGGAACTGGATAGTCAAAATAGACCAAAATTTGCCTATGGGCGTCTTATCCATGAAAACTGCGAACGCCGTCCGCACTTTGATGCTGGGCGTTTTGCCAAGGAATTCGGCGATGAAGGACATAAAAAAGGGTATTGTCTGTATAAATTAGGGTGTAAGGGGCCTGAAACCTATTCCAACTGTCCGGCGGTGGAATTTAATGACGTCGGTGGCGGTACATGGCCGGTCGGCGTTGGGCATCCTTGTTTCGGGTGTACGGAACAGGGGGTTGGCTTTACCAAGCCGTTGTTCAGTCTTGCAGAAGTGCAAACCCATACGCCACCAAATGCATTTCCATCAATTGCACAACGTGAAGATACCCCAGGTATGAGCGCCGGTGCGGCAGCTGTTGCCGGTGCGGCTGTAGGTGCGGCCGTTGGTGCGGCGGCGGTGGTGTCAACCCGGCTTGGAAAATCTGATTCCGACAGCGAAACCTGAGGGGGCTGCTATGGATAGAAGAACCTTTTTAAAAACGGCGGGTGCCGGGGTCGCGGGTGCTGCATGTATCAGTACAGTCGCGGATGCTCGCCCGAATTTGGAACCTGCCCCCGAGGCAGTTGGTATGCTGTATGATTCAACGCTTTGTGTTGGGTGCAAAGCCTGTGTAACAGCCTGTAAAGAAGTCAACGATATGACACCCGTGGACCGCGGGGATGGTCATATTTACGATTCCGCATTGGACTTATCCGGTGATACGCTTAACGTCATCAAAGTTTACAGCGATGGTACGGCAGCGGTGAAAGATAGCGAAGAAAACGGTTTCGCTTTTGAAAAACGCAGTTGTATGCATTGTGTTGATCCTGGATGTGTTTCTGTATGTCCGGTGACGGCGATGCGTCGTGACCCATTGACGGGAATTGTGACGCATCATCCCGATGCTTGTATCGGTTGTCGAACTTGCATGGTTGGCTGTCCTTATAACGTTCCGCAATTTGAATATGACAATGCATTCGGACGTATTCATAAATGCCAGATGTGTAATCAGGAAGGACTGGAACGCATTAATAAGGGCGGTATGACAGCCTGTGCGGAAGTATGCCCCACGGGTGCCACTCTGTTTGGTCCGCGCAGTATGTTGATGGAAGAAGCCAAACGACGCATGGAGTTAAAGTCGGGCGATAATTATAACTTCCCTCGTGGTGATATTTCCAAGCCGGAAAGTTATCATGAAAAAGAACTGGAAGCCGATTATCAAAATCACATCTGGGGTGAAAAAGAAGCAGGTGGAACCAATGTTCTGCATATTTCGGCTATCCCGTTTGACAAGCTGGGAATGCCTCCTTTGGAAGACCGTTCTTATGCGTCTGTTTCTGAGGGCGTACAGCACACTTTATACAAATACATGGCTTTGCCGGCGGCGGCTATGGCGGGTTTAACCTATGTGGTTAAACGCAATAAAGACAACCATGACGGGGAGGAATAGACCATGAGTCACGCTAAACCGCTGGGCGGTTCTATTTTTACACCAGCCTTTATGTTGTGTCTGGTTCTGTTCGTGATCGGCATGTATTTCTTAGGTGTTCGTTTTATGGATGGTATGGGGGCCGTTGCCAATATTAACGGTGGCTTTCCTTGGGGAATTTGGGTCGTTTATGACGTTGTAATCGGTACGGCATTGGCCTGTGGCGGTTATGCACTGGCTATCACGATCTATGTTTTTAATAAAGGTCAATATCACCCATTGATGCGGGCTGCATTGCTGGCCAGTTTGCTGGGGTATGCCCTTGGTGGTGTCGGGGCCTTTATCGACATGGGACGTTACTGGCAGTTCTATAATCTGCTCTTACCGTGGCATATGAATTTCAATGCTGTGATGTTGGAAGTTGGCCTGTGTGTGACAACCTATATCCTTGTTCTGGTTATTGAATTTGCTCCGGCTTTTCTGGAACGGATCGGGGCGCATGGGGTGCTGAAAATATTGAACAAGATGTTGTTCATTTTTATCGCCCTTGGCATCCTGTTGCCGACGATGCACCAGTCTTCCCTTGGGTCGTTTTTGATTGCGATGGGATATAAGGTCGCCCCCCTTTGGCAGACGGTACATTTTCAACCTCTTTTGGCATTGTTGACGGCACTGACAATGGGCTTTTCCATTGTGATTTTCGAAGCATCGGCTTCGCAAGTTGCCTTTGACTTACCAGATGAAACATCTTTGTTATCTAAAATCGGCAAAATCATCGTCGGTTTGTTATTGGTTTATCTGGTGGTGCGATTTGGGGAAATTATCCTGAATGGCAAAGTCGGATATATCTTTGCCGGCGACAAAAATAGCCTGCTTTTCCTGTTGGAAACCTTGTTGTTTATTTTCCCGGTTGTTGCCTTGTTATCCCAGAAAATGCGCCAAAATCCGCGTGTTTTGTTGTGGGCTGCGGTGTCCATGCTGTTTGCTGGCTCGCTTTATCGTTTCAATGCTTTCTTGTTCACCTATGACCCGGGACCTGGCTACAGCTATTTCCCGTCAGTTGGGGAAGTGATGGTGACCGTTGGCATCGTTGCGTTTGAAATCATGGCATACATGGTGATGGTTAAAATGCTGCCCGTGCTGCACAAAGAGGCGCACGCGTGAGAGTTAGAGCCTTTCAGGTTCGCTATAGCTCACCTGAAAGGCTCTAACTTATTGATTTAATGCAAATGCGTCGTCGCAGATTGGTGCAATCTGCTCGGGATTTGCTCTAAAGTTATCGAATTAGGAGAAAAATCGTGACAACACGTATTACAGTCGATCCGGTCACGCGTATTGAAGGCCACCTTCGTATCGATGTTGAAGTTAATGATGAAGGCCGTGTCAGCAAATCCTGGTCTTCCGGTCAGATGTGGCGCGGTATTGAAACAATTCTGGTGGGGCGTGATCCGCGAGAAGCCTGGTTGTTTACACAACGTTTTTGTGGGGTTTGTACCACCGTACATGCGATTACATCCGTGCGCGCTGTGGAAAACGCACTGGGGTTGGAAGTTCCGGTAAACGCCCAATTGGTGCGTAATATTATCCAGACAGCACATGCCATTCAGGATCATATCGTTCATTTTTATCATTTGTCTGCGGTAGATTGGGTAGATGTCGTATCTGCATTGGATGCGGACCCGGTTGCCACATCCAAACTGGCGGAAAGCCTGTCTGACTGGTCCTTAAATGGTCCACATGAAATGAAAGCGGTGCAAGATCGTTTGAAAACATTTGTTTCCAGCGGTCAGTTGGGCCCGTTTGCCTCCGGTTATTGGGGACACCCGGCGATGAAACTGTCACCGGAAGTAAACCTGCTCGCGGTTGCGCACTATTTGCAAGCGTTGGAAGTGCAGAACTATTGCAACAAGATCGTGGCAATTTTGGGCGGTAAGTCCCCCCACATTCAGAATCTAGCTGTCGGCGGGATTTCCAACTCCGTCAATATGAACAGCCAGTCCGTTTTGAATATGGAACGGATTATGATGATCAAAGGCTGGATTGATAAGCTGGAACATTTTGTTAAATCCACTTATATGACGGACGTTCCGGCAATCGGTGCCTTTTATCTGGATTGGGCCGGATATGGTAAAGGCGTAAATAATTATCTGTCTGTGCCGGATTGCCCGCAAGATACCAAAGGAACCAAGTTTGACTTGCCCGGTGGGTATATTGAAGCTGGTGATTTCAACAAGTTTACACCAATTAAGGATTTCCACGATCCGTTCTTCCATAAAGGAGTTGCCGAATCGTCCAAACATGCATGGTATGAAGGTGATGCGACGCTTCATCCGTGGGAAGGGGAAACCGAACCGCAATATACGGATTTCCAAGATGATGGACAGTATTCATGGATCAAGGCGCCGACCTTTAACGGCAAGCGGGCGCAAGTTGGCCCCTTGGCAAACGTGTTGGTTATGTTGGCGCAAGGACATGAAAACTGTACAAAATATGTCAATGATGCCGTTGGTATTATTAAAACAGTTTCCGGTGCGTCTGATATTCCATTAACCGCTTTTGAATCGACAATCGGGCGTCATGCCGCACGCGCAATTCGTGCCGGTGTTATGATGGACACGCTGAAACAGCAATGGCAAAAACTTGTCGATAATATTGCTTCTGGGGATACCGACAGTTTCAACGCACCTGTCTTCCCGAAAGGCGAAATTCGCGGTGTGGGGCACCATGAAGCGCCGCGTGGGGCATTATCGCACTGGGTCGTGATTGAAGATGCCAAGATCAAAAATTACCAAGCTGTTGTACCATCTACGTGGAATGCGGGGCCGCGTGCTGAAAATGGTGAAATGGGGCCTTATGAAGCTTCCTTGCTGGATAATCCGGTTGCTGATCCTGAACAGCCCTTGGAGGTTCTACGCACTGTGCATTCATTTGATCCCTGTATTGCCTGTGCAATTCATATGGTTGATACGGAACAAAAACCGATCGTGAAAGTCAAAGCACTTTAGGGTGGCTATGACTGCTTAAGAAGATTGAACCCCGGATACCCTCCCAAGTGGGGTTCAATCTTCTTGGTTTTTGTCAAATAAAATAAAGGAAAATACCATGACAACTGAAATTCTGGTCATAGGTCTCGGAAACGTCTTGATGCAGGATGAAGGTGTGGGGGTCCGCGCTGTTGAAGCCTTGGAAGGAATGTATGAAATTCCAGATAACGTGATTGTTATGGATGGGGGGACAACCGGGACCGAACTACTGGAACCCATGCGGGATGTTAAACATCTTATTGTGACGGACTCTGTTAATACCGGGGATCCAGAGGGAACATTAATCCGCTTGGCAGACAAGCAGGTACCTGCTTTTTTTCAGACGAAAATTTCCAACCATCAATTAGGTTTGTCTGATTTGTTGGGGATTTTGCAGTTGCAAGGTCAGTCCCCGGAAACGGTTACGATTATTGGTATGGTGCCCTATAAGCTGGAAAATAACCTCGGCTTAAGCCCCGAAACGGAAGAGCGTGTTTTCAAGATGTTGGATATGCTCGTAAAGGAAATTGAGGCACGTGGGGTAAACCTGAAAAAACGGGAGCAACCCGTTGCCGGGTTTTGGTCGCAACATGCGCAAAACGGTTGTTTACCATGTGTATAGGAACACCTGTAAAAGTAATCGAAGACCGAGATTTTGTGGCCCTTTGTGAAGGGCGAAACGGCACAGAAGAAGTTAATATGATGCTGGTTGGTCCACAAACAGAAGGGACATGGGTCTTAAATTTTCTTGGTTCCGCCCGTGAGGTGATTAGTGAACAGGATGCTGAAAATATCAATAAGGCATTAGACGGTTTAACGGCTATTATGGACGGTGCCGACAAAATTGATGTGGATATGTATTTCCCGGATATCTCAGTAAAAAACAATCTATGAAATCAAGAGCCGTGTCGGACGGGCACATGCGTACCTTTTTCTCACTTTAAGCTTTTGTTATTACTCTTCTTCTATATTCTAGAGTTATGTTTTACAACTATGTTGTGACGTTAGCTGAGTGAGGTTGAGCTTTATGGTGTGGGATGTCACCCGGACACTTGAAGGATGCGAAATTCTGGTTGTTGATGATAGTCTTGTCAACCTGAAGGTTCTGACTCATGTGCTCACAACAAACGGCTATCTCGTACGTGGAGCAGGGAGCGGGGAAGAGGCTTTATCAAGTATCGCTGAAAAAACGCCTGATTTGATCCTGCTTGATGTGCAGATGCCTGGTCTGGATGGGTTTGAGGTTTGCCAGCAATTGAAAGAATCTCCAGATACGGCTGATGTCCCGGTGATTTTTATCACCGCGACGGATACCGTAGAAAGCAAAATTAAGGGCTTTGAAGTCGGTGCATCTGATTACATTCCCCGTCCTTTGCAAATGCCGGAAGTTTTGGCGCGTGTGAAAAACCAACTGACAGCGCGACAATTTTATCGTCAAATTGAAGAAGAAAAAGACCGTTTGAAAAAACTGCTAGCAGCACTTCCCGTTCCCTATTTTCTGTCATCTGTTGATACAGGAATGTTACTTGAAATGAACGACCATGCGTGTAAAGCACTTGGTATTGAGCAGCGGAATGTTAAAAATATTCACGCTGCGGATGTGTATGCATTTCCAGAAAAGCGTAAGGGCGTCCTAAAAAAACTAAAGAATTCAAGACTGATTAGTAATGAAGAGCTGGATCTTAAAAAATCTTCAGGAGAGCTTTTTACAGCGCTGATTTCGGCAACTCCCTTGCGTCTGCTGGATGAAAACGTCTTCTTCGTTGCGTTTAATGATATTGCAGAACGTAAAAAAATGGAGAAAGCTCTAGAGGAAGCTGCCCGGACAGATTATTTGACGGGCACCCTTAATCGTCGTGCGTTAAGTGCGCGTGCGCTAGATGAACAACAACGTTCAAAGCGTAATAAAAAGCCAATTTCCATCCTTATGCTTGATATTGACCATTTTAAAAAGATTAACGATACGTTTGGCCATGAGGTTGGGGACGATGCGTTAAAGGAGCTGGTTTCATTGATTGGTGAAACGTTACGGACAAGTGATGCGCTAGGGCGGATTGGCGGCGAAGAGTTTGTGGTTTTGTTGCCTGAAACAAGTTTTGAAGGTGCGAAGGTTTTGGCAGAGCGTATCCGTACCCGCGTTGAAAGCAATGTGTTAAAGATCGCAAATGATCAGGAATTAACCATGAGGGTCAGTGGCGGGTTGGCTGAATGGAAGGCTGGCCAAACCTATGAAGAGGCGTTGAACATAGCTGATGAACGCCTCTATAAAGCGAAAAACACAGGCCGTAACCGGATTGTTTGGGATTGACGATTAGCGATTGTTGAAATTTTTGGCGATATGCGCGTCAAGCGCTTCCTGACGTTCACGCTCCTTGCTTGGGCTGTTTTTGTCAGTGTTTGCAAAACGAAACTTACCAAAGAGAACACACCCCTTCATACCTGGGTCACATTTATAACCGGGCACATGTTTGCATTGGCCTTTTACTTCGTTGGGACAATTCCAGCCACCCATTTTACAATCCTTTTCAGCCGCCATAATCGTTAGAATAACAAAAAATCGGCGGCTGAAAAATGGGAAAGATCAATTGTGATCGTTTTCCCAACGCGGGTCATTGATCGGTGCACCTTTTTGCAGGCTTAGTGGGATCACACCCGCCCAGACGGGCAGGGCGTAATCTTCTTCATCATCGACGGGTGGACCCGTTCGGATTTTAGCGGATGATTCTGTGATATCAAATTCCAGAACAGCGGTGGCTTTTAGTTCATTATCATTTGGTTCACGAATACCGTCATAGCGTTCCGGTGTGATTTTCATCATCATAAGATTGAGGAGACGTAATTTTTCATCAGGTTCGGTGATGAGTTTTGCTTTGGAAAAAACCATAACACTACGATAATTGGCACTGTGGTGGAAAGAAGACCGCGCCATGACTAAACCATCCAACAAGGTGACATTGATGCAAGCCTCTTCCCCGTCAATCAAGGTTTGGAATAACCCGTTTTTGCTTGAACCGTGGATGTAAAGCTTATTGCCTTCGCGCCAATGAATGGTGGGTTGCACCATCGGGCGGTCACTCATTTTTGCACCGACATGACAAAGATAAGCCTCATCCAAAATGGCGTGTATCATTTCACTTTGGTGATTGGCACGTTTATGTCCCCGTTTTAAGGTCGTGCGTTTTGTAATTGGGAATTCAGACATCATTTTCTCCTTTCTGTAAAAAGGAAGATGAGACATAATTGGTATGCTTAGAAGTGCCAATTATTATAAATTATAAGGTCCAATTATGAGCGAGTTACAGCTCACTTATCTAAAAAATGCGTGGCAGAAAAATATGGAGGCTCCTAAATATAGGGCGCTTTATGTCGTATTGCGTGACCTGATTTTGTCGGGAAAGTTATCTGGTGGTGAAAAACTCCCGCCCAGTCGAAAAATCGTGAAGGAACTTTCCATTTCAAGAAATACGGTCATGCAAGCCTTTGATATTTTGCAAAGCGATGGTTTTATCCAAAGTCGTCAGGGGGACGGCGTTTATGTGAGTGAAGATATCGGGCATGCTCATCTTCCCCAAATTGCAAGTTCAGACGATGTTGATGAACGCACACCGGATATTGCACGACGGGTGCAGCATTGGTTGGGAGTACGCAAGCAACATCATCGTTTTGGTGGTGAACGGGCTTTTTCACCGGGACGTCCTGCGTTGGATCAATTCCCCTTTGATATTTGGGCGCGCCTGTTGTCACGGCGATGGCGCATGAGTGGTCCCCGATTGGCGATGCAGGACGACCCCACCGGTTATGAACCTTTGCGTCAGGAATTGGCAAAATATTTGCGAAAGACCCGGGGCATGTCGTGTGAGGCGGATCAAATTGTTATCGTGTCCGGGGCACAGCAGGGCTTGGATTTGATAAGTCGGGTTTTATGGGAAGAGGGTGATCAAATTGCGGTTGAAGATCCGGCTTTTCCCGGCATGAATGGGGTTGTTTTAGGGGGCGGTGCACAGATCATTCCTGTTGCATTGGATGATGAAGGTATGTGTACGGACCCTCTGGAAAACTTAACAGATTTAAAAAGTATTATGGTAACCCCGTCGCGGAATTATCCGCTGGGAACCACCATGTCGCTTGCGCGTCGTTTTGATTTGTTGGATCTCGCAAGGCGAAAGCGTTCATGGATTGTCGAGGATGATTTTGATTGCGAGTTTCGTTTTGATGGCCCGCCTTTATCTTCTTTGCAAGGTCTGGATCGTGATGGAAGGGTGATATATGTCGGCACGTTCAGTCGAATCGTTTTCCCTGCCTTGCGTTTAGGGTACGTTGTTGTGCCGAGAAAACTTGTTGATGCGTTCATTGCTGCAAAATCTTATATCGACGGTCATGCATCAATCCTGCATCAGGCAGTTTTGGCCGACTTTTTTAAGGAAGGATATTTTGACAGCCATCTGCGACGGATGAAAAAATTATATAAAGAACGCCGTCATTATCTTCTAAAGCAAGTTGAATTACGGTTGTCCAAGGACTGTTTCATTATTCCGGCAGATGGCGGTTTGCACATTTGCCTGTTGTTTAAGAAGGAAATTGACGATATCGTACTTTCAGAAGACTTACGCCAATGTGGTGTTATTACAAGGCCGCTTAGTTCGTTTTATAAATTAGGCGTTAAAAAACAAGGTCTTGTCATGGGGTTCGCCGGATTTGATGAAGCCGCAATAGACGCAGGTTTGCAACACATCCAAAAAAAAATAAGCGAAATATAAAAAACGCTTTTATTTCTCAAAAATAGCCTTATAAGGCGCAAACTTTTTTTTATGGAGGGCTCAAAATGACGCCGAAAATTGAAGCTTTTCTGAAAGACGCCGAAAAGGATAGTCCATTTTTGGTTGTCGATCTGGATGTGGTTGAAGATCGTTATAAGCGATTGAATTCTGCTTTTAGTGAAGGCCATATCTATTATGCCATGAAGGCCAATCCGGCTAAGCCGATTTTGGAACGCCTCAATCAATTGGGCTCGCGTTTTGATGCGGCGAGTCTGGGCGAAATTATGCAATGTCTGGAGATCGGCGTCGACCCGAAACGTATTTCGTTTGGGAATACATTGAAAAAGAAAAAAGACATTAAAGCAGCCTTTGATCAGGGTGTTGACCTGTTTGTCTTGGATAGCGCTGATGAGCTGGACAAAATTGCAGAAGTGGCCCCTGGTTCGCGTGTTTACTGCCGTATTTTGGTCAACCGTCACGGTGCAGGGGCAAGTTGGCCCCTATCGCGTAAATTCGGTTGTTCTTCAGCGATGGCGCATGAACTTTTGATGCAGGCAAAGGCGAAAGGGCTTGTGCCTTTTGGGGTGTCTTTCCATGTTGGTTCCCAGCAATTGGACCCGGCACACTGGGCCAAAGCGATCAGTGACGTTGCAACTTTGTTTGATGCGTTGGGCGAAGGTGGTATCCAGTTGAAAATGATCAACATCGGTGGTGGTTTCCCTGCACGTTATCAAGAAGATATTCCGTCATTGGAAGAATTTGTTGATTACATCAAGGAACATATGACGGCTTCGTTTGGCGAAAACTGGCCGGAAATTTATATGGAACCAGGGCGTTATATCGTTGCTGAAGCCGGTGTCCTGCAAAGTGAAGTGGTTTGTGTTTCCATTAAAGACTTTGCGGAAGAAATTCGCTGGGTCTATTTGGATGTGGGCAAATTTGGTGGTCTGGCAGAAACCATTGATGAATCCATCGTCTATCAGATGGTCACCGAATATGATGATCAGGAAATGGGTCCGGTAATTGTCGCAGGACCGACTTGTGATAGTTGCGATACGCTTTATGAACGGACTTATTTCCAACTGCCGTTGGCACTTAAGACGGGTGATAAGATTAATATTTTATCGACAGGGGCTTACACAACCATGTACGCGTCGCAAGGTTTCAATGGTTTTGAACCACCGAAAGAATATTTCATCTAGGAAATCGTTCTGCAAAGGAACAAAACGGCTCAGGATTTATTCTTGGGCCGTTTTTTCTTCAGTCGTTGTTTCCGTTTTCTTTTTTGCACGCGGTTTGGCTTTTGCTGTGCTTGCGCGACGTGTTGTTTTCTTTGCAGGTGCTTTTTTACGAGGAGCAGACTTTTCTTCGGATTGTGCAGACGCGCTACAATCCAAAACCACGGGTCTTAACAAAAAGGCCGGTGTGTGTGCCCCCATTCCAATGATAACACCATCAGCAGGTTCTTCCTGAACCATGACGGCATCCGTTGTTTTTCGTGCTCCCCGCTGTGGGCGTTCCCGTGTTCTTGTATTCTCGCGCTCTTTTTCCCGTTTCGGGGCCGGGGCTTTCTTTTCTTCAACGGGTTGGACAGCATCAAGTTTAACCGGTGGAATTTTATTGCCAATCAGTTTGACGATGGCAGCGAGCTGTTTCTTTTCTGACGGTGTGGTAAGGCTCAAGGCAGTGCCGTCTTTACCTGCACGACCTGTACGTCCAATGCGGTGGACATAATCGTCAGCATGGCTCGGTAAATCGTAATTGAAAACATGGCTGAGTGCCGGAACGTCCAGTCCGCGTGCCGCAACATCACTACAGACTAAAATCGTGATCTCGCCGTTTTTAAATTTGTCCAAAGTTTCCATTCGCGCAGATTGGACCATATCGCCGTGCATTTGGCCAGCATTGTAGCCATGTTTGTTTAAAGATCGGTAGACGATACCGACATCACGCTTGCGATTGCAAAAAACGATCGCGTTTTTAACGTCTTCACTGTCGATCAGCGCGCGCAGGGCGGTGCGTTTTGTTTTGCCATCATGTGGTTTGCAATCAACCATCATAAGCCCTTGGCGAACGGTTTCGGCTGTTGTCGCCGGTTTTGAGACACTGATTTCTTTTGGGTTCATCAGAAATTTGTCAGCCAGTTTCTTGATTTCTGTTGCCATCGTGGCAGAGAAGAAAAGGGTCTGACGGATTTGTGGTAACAAAGAGACAATTTTTTCGACATCCGGGATGAAACCCATGTCCATCATTCGGTCTGCTTCGTCGATTACCAAAATTTTAACATCACGCAAAATCAAACTGCCGCGTTCAAACAGGTCAAGCAGGCGCCCCGGTGTTGCAATCAGCACATCCACACCACGGTCGATGATTTTCATCTGATCGCCCATTGATGTTCCACCAATCAAAAGCGCCATAGAAAGTTTGCTGTTTTTGCCGTAGGTCTCAAAATTTTGTGCAACCTGGGCTGCGAGTTCGCGTGTTGGGGCAAGAATAAGGGAACGCGGCATCCGTGCGCGCGCACGTCCGCTGGCAAGAATGTCAATCATCGGCAAGGTAAAAGAGGCTGTTTTCCCTGTACCTGTTTGGGCGCATCCCATAATGTCGCGTCCCATAAGAACTTGCGGTATAGCTTGCGCCTGAATAGGTGTCGGTGTCTCGTATCCCGCGTCTGACACGGCCGATAATAGTTCGTCGCTTAGCCCAAGGTCCGCAAAATTCATAAATACATCTTTCCTCAATATCATTTGTCGCCGGATATTAGGTGATTATGCTCAGAAGTCAATGATCATGCTCCTTCCCTGTGCTTTCAAAGTAGGTTAGATTGTTTGCAAAATGGATAAATAAAATGAGGCAAACAGATATGGCGCATCGAATTTCAGCAACGAAGAGTTTGCTTTTTGTAATCGACGTTCAGAAAAAACTAGCGCCCGCTATGACCAATGGCGAGACGGCAATCGCCAATAATGCCAAGCTGTTACAGGCGGCAAGCTTGCTTGAAGTTCCCTCGTTAGTCAGCGAGCAATACCCCCAAGGTATTGGACACACCGTTGATCCACTCTCTGCATTAATTGATAAAGATCGTGTCTTTGAAAAGATGACATTTTCTTGCATGGAGGAGGGGGCTATCCAACAGGCACTTGCACAATCCGGGCGTCATCAATTGATTGTCGGGGGTATGGAGACGCATGTTTGCGTGTTGCAAACAGTGCTGGGTTTATTGGATGACGGCTATCAGGTCTTTGTTGTGGCGGATGCTGTGGCCTCGCGCACGATGAATAATAAAGAGCTGGGATTGGCACGTATGCGCCAATGTGGTGCACAAATCGTAAGCACTGAAATGGTCTTGTTCGAATGGTTGGGACGCGCCGGTACAGACCCGTTTAAGCAAGTGTTACCGCTCATTAAATAAAAAATGGAAAGATAAAATATGAAAGAAACGGTTCTCTTGCTACCGGGGCTCTTGTGTGACCGCAGTCTATGGCGTCATCAATTGGAATATCTTGATCCCGAGTGTAATTTGAAAGTTGCTGACTGTACACATGGTGACAGCATTGAGTCTTTTGCGGAAAGTGCGTTGGCCCTTGTTCCTGAAGGCCCGTTTAGTGTGGCCGGGTTGTCAATGGGTGGATATGTCGCATTGGAAATATACAAACGTGCGCCTGATCGCGTCACGCGACTGGCCTTGCTGGATGCGTCACCTTACGCGGATTTGCCTGAACATGCAGACTACAGACGTTCGGCGATGGAACGGGCAAAAGATCACGGGCTTGGCGAGGTTATGGATAGCATTCTTGGGCGTTTGATACACCCTTCACGATATGAAGACGAAGAATTGGTCAAAACAATTGATGCAATGGCCCATCGTGTCGGTGTTGATGGATTCTTACGCCAGCAAACCGCCTTGCTGAACCGAATGGACTACGTCGATATGTTGACGACGGTTTCATGTCCCACCTTGGTCTTGGTTGGGCGGCAAGATACAATGACCCCTCCTAAAATCGCGCGGGATATGGCGCAAAAATTACCACAGGCCGCACTAGTAGAGATTGAAAATTGTGGACATTTATCGACAATGGAACAGCCGGAAGCTGTGACAGCATTGTTGCGTTATTGGCTGCAAAACTGAATTTAAAATAAGGGAATAAAATATGAAACCTCTCCTTCGTTCTTATAAAGGTATGACACCAAAAATCGCACAGGATGCCTTTATTGCGGAAAACGCGGTCCTTATTGGTGATGTCGAAATCGGTGCACAATCAAGCATTTGGTACGGTTGTGTTCTGCGTGGTGATGTTGAAAAAATCCGCATTGGGGCACATTCAAACATTCAGGATGGTACAATTGTTCATGTAACGGCGGATCGTTTTGGTACATACATTGGAGATGATGTACTGGTTGGTCATAATGCCGTTATCCACGGTTGTACATTGGAAGATGGGGCGTTTGTAGGAATGGGTGCGGTTGTTTTGGATGGTGCGGTTGTCGAAGGCGGGGCAATGGTCGCCGCCGGGGCTTTGGTGGCGCCGGGCAAGCGGGTCAAATCGGGTGAACTGTGGGGCGGCAATCCGGCAAAGAAAATGCGTGACTTGAGTGCAGAGCAAATTGCAGGCCTGAAACTGGGGACGGATCACTATGTTGAGGTAGCCGCTGAGTACCTTAAAGCAGAAAAGTCGTAAAAAAAAATAATTTGCTATTAACCTTATGATGCTAATGGTTTAGATTGCGAGTAACAGTCGTGCTAGTGTAACGGCGAAATGGGCAAAATAGCACCTCCATCTTGGGGCGAATCAACGAGGAATGAATAATGTTCACCAAAATGCTTAAGAAAAAGCTTTTGACGCAAGCCGCAGTATTGACAGCACCTTTGCTGTTGGTCGGTTGTTCTTCGGTTCCCGATGCGGTGAACCCGGTGGAATGGTATCGCTCATCCGTCGAATATTTCTCCGACGATGAAGCCGATATGACGGCGGATGGTAATGTGCAGAGCGGCGCCGAGAAAAAAGCCGTTGGGTCCGGTTTTGTTGCCGCACAAGCCCCAGAAGGCAAGTATGGCGAACCCATTATGCGTCAAGGTGAGGTGGTAAACCCGCTTGGTGAGGAAAAAACGGCTGAAGTTGTTCAAGCGCCCGCGCCCAAAGCAGCGCCCAGTACACCTGTCAGCTCACAATCCTTAGAGTCACAAAAACCTGTCGTGATCGCAAACGGTGTGCCGGAAAGCTCACCGACAACACCTAAATTAAAACTAACACCGCCGACAACAACGGCTCAACCGGTTGGCCAAACGGATACGCGGAGTGTGAGTGAGATTTATGCGGCAAATATTGCGCAGACACGCCCGGATCAAAATGTAACGACGATGGGACGCAGCGATACGCTTGCATATGGCATGCATCCTTATGAAACGGTTGTCGTATCCAGCACAGGTGTTGATCGCCAAGTTCCAAGTTATATGCAACCTGCCCAACAGCAGCGTTATGCCTCTTTGACACAGACGGTACAAAGCGATGCGTATGATACGCTGTCATCTGCGATGATGATTGAGCCGCCAGTTGTGGTTGAAGGTCGGGCGCAATCGTTATCCAGCTTTAATCCGTCAATGTTTAATGGCTCTTTTCAGGTTGCCACCATTCAATTTGGCAATGGTTCTGCAAGGTTGACACAGGAAGATATCCGCATTTTAAAGGAAGTTGTCAGTATTCATCAGCAACAGGGTGGTGTTATTCGCGTTGTCGGTCACGCCAGTTCCCGGACACAGAATATGCCTGTTCAAAAACATGAAACGGTCAATGCCAAGATGTCTATGGGGCGTGCAGACCGTGTTGCCCGCGAACTTTTAAGTTTAGGTTTGCCTGGGGAACATCTCTTTGTTGGTGGTGTTTCTGATCATCAGCCGCTTTATCAAGAAGTGATGCCGTCCGGTGAGGCGGGGAACCGCCGAACGGAAATTTTTGTGGATTACTGATTTTTTATTAAGAAAATCGTCTGCAAGCCCAATTTTAGGCTTTTCGTTTTGGCGTTCATGTGGTCTAACACATGTCTGTTATTTGGCGGAAAGCCTATTTTATTTTAACCCTATGAAGAAGGTCTCCTGAGGTCATGGTACAAGATTTTCACCGTATCAAACGTTTGCCCCCCTATGTCTTTGCTGAAGTGAATGCAATGAAAGCGGCGGCGCGAGCGGCGGGGGAAGACATCATTGATTTCGGTATGGGGAACCCGGATACACCGACGCCACCGCATATCGTTGAAAAATTGGTCGAAACGGTTCGTAATCCCAAGACACACGGCTATTCGGTTTCTCGGGGTATCAAAGGCTTACGCAAGGCGCATGCAGAATATTACGAACGTCGATTTGGTGTTACTGTTGACCCGGAAACAGAAACCGTTGTGACGCTTGGCTCGAAAGAAGGTCTGGCGAACTTGGCGTCTGCGATTACGACACCGGGGGACGTGATTCTGGTGCCAAACCCGTCTTATCCCATTCACCATTTCGGTTTTATGATTGCGGGTGCATCTATTCGTAATATTCCGGCTTATCCGGGTGAAGAGATGATTGAGGCCTTAAAGCGTGCTGTTCAACATAGCTTACCTAAGCCGTCCGCGGTTGTTTTGAACTTTCCAAGTAACCCGACTGCCTGTGTTTGTGACTTGGCTTTTTATGAAGAGATAGTTGATTTCTGCCGCTCTCAGAATATCTGGATTTTGTCAGACTTGGCATATTCAGAAATCTATTTTGATGACAATCCGCCGCCGAGCATTCTGCAAGTCAAAAACGCTTGGGATATCGCGGTTGAATTTACATCAATGTCTAAAACCTACTCAATGGCAGGTTGGCGTATCGGTTTTGCAACAGGCAATAAGGAACTGATCAGTGCGCTGACACGGATTAAATCTTACCTTGACTACGGTGCATTTACACCTGTTCAGGTCGCTGCTGCTGCTGCCTTGAATGGTCCGCAGGATTGTGTGGATGAAATCCGGGATATTTATAGAAAGCGTCGTGATGTTTTGATCGAAGGTTTGGCTGCGGCTGGATGGGATGTTCCCAGCCCGCCTGCAACCATGTTTGCATGGGCGCCAATCCCGGAAAAATTCGCACATTTGGGCTCTCTGGAATTTTCAAAACTGTTATTGAAAGAAGCTCAGGTGGCGGTTGCACCGGGTGTTGGATTTGGTGAGCATGGCGAGGGATATGTCAGAATTGGATTGGTTGAAAACGTTCATCGTATTCGCCAAGCCGTACGTAATATCAAAACCTTTATGCGAACGCATAATGCAGGCGAAGCACTATAACCTTCTTTCGTCCTTTTTGTTTTCTTTTGTATTCAGATTAAGTGAACCATGAATAAACCATTGAAAATTGCTATCGCCGGGTTGGGAACTGTCGGCGCTGGCGTTATTAAAGTATTGAGTGATAACAAAGACATCATCTCGGCCCGTTGTGGTCGCACGATCGAGGTCTGCGCGGTAAGTGCACGTGATCGTCATCGTGATCGCGGCGTGTCGCTGGACTCGTTTACATGGTATGACAATCCGGTAGATATGGCGCTTGATGATGATGTTGATGTTGTTGTCGAATTGATCGGTGGATCAGACGGCATTGCAAAAGCATTGTGTGAAAAAGCACTTGAACATGGCAAGCATGTCGTGACGGCAAATAAAGCGCTGATTGCCCATCATGGAACCGAACTTGCCAAAACAGCAGAGGCCAAAGGTGTCTCGATCATGTATGAGGCGGCGGTGGCTGGGGGCATTCCAATCATCAAAGCCTTGCGTGAAGGATTGGCGGGCAACGGTGTTGATCGTGTTTACGGTATCTTGAATGGTACCTGCAACTATATGCTGACCAATATGCGTGAAACCGGGCGGGATTTTGATGTAATCTTGTCTGAAGCTCAAGACCTTGGATATGCAGAATCTGATCCGACATTTGACGTGGATGGCATTGATGCCGCACATAAACTTGCGATTTTGACCAGCGTTGCCTTTGGTTGCGAGGTGGATTTTGATGGTGTGCAAACCGAAGGTATCCGTCATGTGTCGCCGGTTGATATCGAATTTGCCGAAGAGTTGGGCTACCGCATTAAATTGTTGGGGATTGCCTCTCGTCAAAATGGGTCGGTAGAACAGCGTGTTCATCCGTGCATGGTGTCTAAAAAGGCGCCGATTTCGCAAGTCGAAGACGTTTTCAATGCTGTCGTTGTTGAAGGGAACTTTGTCGATCAGGTTGTTCTGCAAGGTCGTGGTGCCGGTGAAGGCCCAACCGCGTCAGCCGTTGTCGGCGATTTGGTTGATGTTGCGCGCGGCGTGAAGGTTCCAACTTTTTCTGTGGCCGCCGATAAGCTCGAAAAACTGAAATCCGCACCGTTGACAGGACACAACGGGTCTTACTATGTGCGTTTGATGGTGGTTGATGAGCCGGGTGTGTTTGCCGATGTCGCGGGCGTGTTGAAAGCAAACAATGTTTCGATGGAAACAATCGTTCAACGTAATCGTGCGCCGGGTGAGCCTGTGCCGCTGGTTTTGACCTTGCATGAAACCAGTGAACAGTCCATGCTGAATGCATTGAACGGGATTGCCGCCTTGGACAGTGTCGTTGAAACGCCCCGTATGATCCGTATTGAGGATTTCTAGGCGAGTAAAATATAAAATGGAGTGATTGGCTGATGTCACAATTGGCAGGTATCAACCGGAATTTGGCGCTTGAAGCCGTGCGCGCAACGGAAGCGGCTGCGATAGCGTCTTCCTCTTTGATGGGGCGCGGTGACGAAGAACTTGCTGATCGCACAGCCGCCAAGGCCTTGCGCGATGCCTTGAACGCCATGTCATTAGATGGTCGCGTCGTGATTGGCGAAGGGGATAAAGATCATAATCCCATTCTCTATACCGGAGAAAAAGTGGGCCTTGGTGCTGGACCCGAAATTGACTTTGCCCTAGAACCGTTGGAATGCATTACGTCGGCAGCAAAAGGGGGGCCAAACGCCCTTTCAATTGTTGCTATGACGGAGCGGGGCAAGCTTTTTCAAGCGCCGCCGGTCTATATGAATAAAATTGCTGTGGGCGGAGGTCTGCCCCATAATATTATCGATCTTGATTCCACACCCGAAGAAAACTTACGGGCCATCGCGGATGCAAAAGGCTGTGATGTATCCGATCTTGTTGTTTGTGTCTTGGAACGCCCGCGCCATGTTGGGATTATCGAAACCATTCGTGCAACAGGGGCTCGCATTAAGCTGATTCCTGACGGGGATGTCTCTGCGGTCATCGCCACCAGCCAACCCCACAGCGGGATTGATGTTTATATCGGTATTGGTGGTGCGTTGGAAGGCGTGCTGGGGGCTGTTGCGTTAAAATGTATCGGTGGTCAGTTTCAAGGGCGACTGGTGTTCAGAAATCAGGATGAACGCCGTATCGCTTTTGAAAGTGGTGTCGAAGATCTGGAACGTAAGTATGCGTTAAACGATCTGGTGCAGGGACAGGTGATGTTTGCAGCAACCGGGGTGACGGACGGGGCGCTGTTGCGTGGTGTCCAACGTTCTGGCAATAGTGCGCAAACCCATTCGTTGGTTATGAATTCGCGCAGTGGTACGATCCGTTTTATCGAAGCGCACCATGATCTTGCCCGTCTTGGCGTGTTGGAAGAATAGGCGCGTATAAAAAGTGCCATACTTACTTGATATCGACTTATCCATTTCCGGGAAAAGCTGGCAGGATCGATCTTTTGACGAACGTTTGGCAATCACGTTGTCCCAGCGTCTGAACGTGTCAGCCTTGACGGGGCGTGTCATGGCGGCGCGGGATGTGACACTGGACGATGCGCAAACTTTTTTAACGCCGACATTACGGGATCTTTTGCCTGATCCAAACCGCTTTAAAGGTATGGCAGAGGCCGTGGATTGTTTGTGTCAGGCCATTCAGAATGATGAACTGATTGCTATTTTTGGGGATTACGATGTAGATGGGGCGACCTCGTCCGCATTGTTTCGCCGTTTCTTAAATGCCGTTGGTGCCAAATCGACGATTTATATCCCGGATCGACTTGAAGAGGGCTACGGCCCGAATGCGCCTGCGATGGATGCGTTAAAGGAACAGGGTGTCACAACTGTGGTTACAGTGGATTGTGGCACAACGGCATTCGATCCCTTATCCCATGCGCGCGAAATCGGTTTAAATGTCGTCGTTGTCGACCACCACGAGGCTGAGGTGAAATTACCCGATTGTGTGTCGGTGATTAACCCGAAACGTCTTGATGAAGATGGTCGCTACAGCCAATTGGCGGCTGTGGGGGTGACGTTTATTTTTGCCATTGGGATCAACCGCGCTTTACGTGATTCAGGCTGGTTTGTTGATGGGCGGAAAGAACCGGATTTACGCCAATTGCTGGATCTGGTTGCCTTGGGGACCGTGTGTGATGTGGTTCCCCTTGTCGGTTTGAACAGAGCTTTTGTGATACAAGGGTTAAAAGTTATGGCACGACGTGCCAATCCCGGCTTGGCGGCATTGGTCGATGTTGCAGGTATCAATGAAACACCAGAAGCCTATCATGCTGGTTTTGTGCTGGGACCACGCGTGAATGCGGGGGGGCGTGTCGGTGAATCCTATCTGGGGGCGACCTTGCTTTCCACAGATAACGCCCGTATGGCGTCTGAAATTGCGGCGCAACTGGATGGTTACAATAAAGACCGCAAGGAAATAGAACAGACTGTCTTGGATGACGCAATTCAGCAGGTTGATGGGCAGGAACATCGCGGTGTTGTTTTGGCTGTCGGGCAGGGCTGGCACCCGGGTGTGATTGGCATTGTCGCCTCGCGCCTGAAGGAACGCTACAGCTTACCCTCCTGCGTTATCAGTTTTGATGAAAATGGTATTGGGCATGGATCGGGCCGATCTGTGACGGGGGTAGATCTTGGAACAACGATTATTGCGGCCCGTCAATCTGGCTTGCTGTTAAAAGGCGGTGGTCATGCAATGGCAGCTGGCTTTAGCGTTCATCGTGAGAAACTGGATGATTTTAACGCCTTTCTCAATGAGCGTCTTTCTCAGCAGATTGAGGAACAGGATATTCGACCGACCTATAAATGTGATGGTGTCATTGCAGCCAGCGCAGCTACACCGGCTTTGGTCGAAGAACTGGAACAAGTTGGTCCCTTTGGGGCTGGAAACCCTCAGCCCCGGTTTATTTTAAACCATATGTCTTTGCAACGCGCTGATGTGGTCGGTAAAGATCATGTACGGTGTTTTTTAATCGATCAATATGGGGTTCGTTTGAAGGCCATAGCCTTTCGGGCCTTGGATACGGATCTCGGGCAGGCGTTGTTAAATCATGGCGGTAAAAAGTTTCATATCGCGGGACGATTGAAACTGGATACTTGGGGCGGTGGAACCTCGGTTCAGTTGCTGATTGATGATGCAGCGTATGCCTGACACGGGTACGCTGCTTTTTTTTATGTAAAATTTTAATCGGACTGTTTCTCTTTAAAAGTGCAGTTTTCTTGAAGAAAAGCTCTTTTGAATCATTCGCTTAGAAAAAAAATGACAAAAATGCAATTTTTGTCTTGCGGGGTCGGAAAGCATCGTCTATAACCCGCCTCACCAACGGCGATGACCCCTTCGTCTAGTGGCCTAGGACACCGCCCTTTCACGGCGGCAACACGGGTTCGAGTCCCGTAGGGGTCGCCATCCCGTTGGTAAAAAAATTGAATATGACCCCTTCGTCTAGTGGCCTAGGACACCGCCCTTTCACGGCGGCAACACGGGTTCGAGTCCCGTAGGGGTCGCCATTCAAAAAGCGCTGCCAGTTTTGGCGGCGCTTTTTTTGTTCTCGATTTTTTTTATGATTGCTGAAGCTGGAGATTTGGGATTCCCTGATGGGGAATCGTCCAAAATCAAAATGGCTTATTTTTTACGTTGTCTTTCGATCAACTGCCCCTGTCGGTTGAGGTTATAGGCATGACATTCCACACCAATACCTTTACCGCCTTCATCTGGGGTGGGAATCCCCGTCATAATGGATGGGGTACGTACATAGAGGCGATAAATGAGCTGTGGGAGCCAAATAAGAGGGGAGGGTGGTTTGGTCGCTACCAGTCGAAATTCATCTTCGCTATCATAAAAACGGCATAACCCGCCGCCATCCCCTTTGGACCCAATGACAATGCCTAGGGGATAACCGGGATGTTCTAGAAATTCAAAACCTTCACGTATGCTGATTTCGTCGCCGGCCTGTTCGATGACAACGCATTGGGGAATGGTATCTTCCCATTTGGTTTCGGCAACGCAGGATGCGGCTACACAGCGTGTTCCATCAATTCCGGCCTGATCATCCCAGTCAGGGGCGTAAACGCGTTCCATCGCCTTTATAGAGGCTTTGAGGCAAAGTTCATCTGCGTTTACCGGGATTTCGTTCTTTTCGGCGGCTTCTTGTTGAATGCGTGCTTTGATCGGTCCGATAAAGCCATTGGCGGCGTTATCAAATTGCGCAGGGGTTGAATAGAAGAAACCATAACCGGTGCCATCAAGTCGTTTTACGAAAATGGCTTCGGGGTGATCCAGGTCAACGCCGCTCATGTTTTTCTCCAAAAAAAAATGTTAGTGCACCTTTGGGGGCACACTAACATTTTTAATAAATAACGCGAAAGCGCAAATGAATTTTGCGGCAATACGATTACGCGGTACGCTGGATCAGGTGGTAACCAAAATCAGTTTCAACAACGTCGCTTGTCGCACCGACTTCCATGTTGAAAGCAGCTTGTTCAAATTCCGGGACCATTTGGCCACGACCAAATGTGCCAAGATCGCCACCGCTTGCGCCAGACGGGCAATCTGAATGCTGTTGAGCCAGTTCACCAAAATCAGCGCCATTGTCGATTTCGGTTTTCATGTCTTTAATCTGTTGCAGGGCTTCTTCTTTAGTACGTGTTGCTGTAGAACGCGCTGAACCTGCGTACATGAGAAGGATGTGTGCTGCGCCGACTTGATCAGCCATGATGATATCTCCAATACCTAGATAAATAATAAGCGCCCCAACATAGGGCGCTTTTGACGGTAATCTACAGTTCTCCGCTTAAAAAGAAAAGGGTAGAATTAGGCCGCGTTACATTCAATTTGATTGATTTGGGATTTCGCCTGATTGACAACCTGCCAAACGTCATTGGCGTTCAGGTTATCGCGGGCCATAACCAATTCGATAATCGGATCATTTAGCATATCTTTGAGACGCGGTTCTTCGCCGGATCGCATCCACTTTTTCGATAACATTTTTTCATCCTGCTCTTTTTAGTAATCCCGATAGCGGGGTTTTACAAAGACCGTATGTGTATGCCATCACCTATATTGATGAGGCATACAAATAAATATAACGGGGGATGTTTTACAGCTGTGACCTAGATCACACAAATGACAGTTTAGTTAAGATTGCAAAGGGTGAAAACCATTGAAAGAATCATATCACCGGCGGTTTCGAAATCTTTCTTTTCCAGTTTTTCTTTGTCCAGAACAATGCTGATTTGTGTGGAAAAATCGGCATAAGTTTGTGTCATGGACCAAATCAGGAAGAACAGGTGAGGGACATTGACCTGTGCCATTTTTCCTTGTGCGATCCAGCTTTGGAAAATGCGTCCCTTTTCTTCCAGCCACGGATTGATATCACCGCGTAAATGATCTTTTAAAAACGGTGCCCCACTAATAATTTCCTTGGCGAAAATTTTAGATGCTTCCGGGCGGGTCCGGGACAGTTCGATTTTTGTGCGGATGTAGTTTTCAAGTGCGGATTTTGGGTCTTGCTCTTCATTGAAATCGTCGGCTGCCGTCAGCCATGTTCCAAGGATATTTTCCAGAACTTGCGTATATAAATCTTCTTTTGTGTTGAAATAATAGTGCAAATTGGCTTTGGGGATGCCTGCCCGTTTGGCAATTTCCGCCGTTGTTGCGGCACCAAACCCACGTCGGGCAAATACGATCTCGGCCGCCTTGAGGATAGCGTCCTCATTGCGTTGGCGAATGCGTGATTTTCGGCGTGTGGTCATCGTGTTCATGGCAGTCTTTTATCGCTTTAAGCGTGAAATTGCAATTGCTTGAATGCATTTTCCAGTCGATTGAGTGTGTTTTTATCTTCATAAGGGCGGGCAGGGTGTTGCCCCCAGACGGGTCCGGGCCAGGTGGGGTCGTTTTCAAAACGGGCAATGACGTGAATATGTAATTGACTAACGACATTTCCAAGGGCAGCAACGTTCAGGGATTTAGGTGCAAAAAGGTCTTCCATAATCAGGGAAACCTGATTGATTTCTGAATATAGTTCAGATTGTCGATCGGCGGGAATATGATGGAGTTCAGTTAGTCCTTCCATCATCGGAATAAGGATAAGCCAAGGGTAATTTGCATCATTCATCAAGCGCACTTCACATAAGGAAAGTTTACAAATTTCAAACGTGTCGTTGTCAATTCTGTCGTTTAGTTTAAACATAGGGCTCCCTATAATTTTAATTTAATGAAGACCGGAGAAAAACGTGTCGGATCGGCTAAAAGCAGGACTGTGGGTGCAAGCTCAATTGCGTGTTTGCGATATAAATTTTATTTCTGCAATGGTTATTCGTAAAGGAGATCCTGATTCTGGGTCCGTATTTTTGAAGTTAAATCGTTTTTCAGAAGGTTGCGCCGTGTTTGTGCCTGTAACCACGATCGAGGGAGAACGTGGCTGGATGCATGGTTTGAAAAACGGGTTTGTCGATGAACGCGACTGTGACGCCTACATTAACCGGCAAGTGACGCGTGACCCGGATCTTTGGGTTTTGGAAATAGAAGATCCGAAAAAACAATACCAACTGGACGCGACACTTGTCGAATAGGTGTGGCTCAGGTAACGTCAAGCAAACGTTTTTCAGGAGGAAAATATGAAACTTACCGATCCAAAATTATTGCGTACTCAAGCCTATATTGATGGTCAATGGTGTAACAGCGATAATGGTGACACGTTTGATGTTTTTAATCCTGCAAATGGTGAATTAATTGCAGCCGTGCCGGATTTGGGGGCGACTGAAACCAAACATGCCATTGATGCGGCTAATTCGGCCTTAGCGTCCTGGCGCTCAAAGACAGCAAAAGAACGCGCAAATATCTTACGGGCGTGGTACGACCTGATTTTACAAAATCAGGAAGACCTTGCGCAGTTGATGACCCTTGAACAAGGCAAGCCTTTGGCTGAGGCGCGTGGCGAGGTTATCTATGGGGCCTCTTTTGTGGAATGGTTTGCAGAAGAAGGAAAACGTCTTTATGGGGACGTTATCCCGGCACACGGTGCAGATAAGCGAGTTGTTGTTATCAAGCAGCCTATTGGGGTTATTGGTGCGATTACACCTTGGAATTTCCCGCTGGCAATGATTACACGCAAAGTGGCGCCTGCTTTGGCTGTTGGATGTACGGCCGTTGTCAAACCTGCAGAAGATACCCCGTTGAGTGCATTGGCATTGGCGGAATTGGCCGAACGTGCGGGCGTTCCAAAAGGCGTGTTTAACGTTGTCACCTGTAATAAACCAAATGCCGTTGCGGTCGGTGGGGAACTGACCGGTAACCCGATTGTTCGCAAAATCAGTTTCACAGGGTCCACCCCGGTTGGCAAACTGTTGATGAAGCAGTGCGCCGACCAAGTGAAAAAAGTCTCTTTGGAACTTGGGGGCAATGCGCCGTTTATTGTGTTTGATGATGCGGATTTGGATGCGGCGGTTGTGGGGGCGATTGCGTCGAAATATCGCAATGCAGGGCAAACCTGTGTTTGTGCAAACCGTATTTTCGTTCAAGCCGGCGTTTATGATGAATTCGCCCAAAAATTGGCAAGTGCTGTTCGCACCTTCAAAGTTGGTTCAGGGGATCAGGATGGTGTGACCCAGGGGCCTTTGATTAATAAGGCGGCGTTGGAAAAAGTACAGTGTTTGGTCGATGACGCCAAAGATAAAGGCGCGAAAGTTGTTTGCGGTGGTCAAGCCCATGATCTTGGCGGGACGTTCTATGAACCCACGATTCTTACCGATGTGACAACTGACATGCGTATCGCCAATGAAGAAATTTTTGGTCCTGTTGCTCCACTTTACAAGTTTGAAAGCGAAGAAGAAGTCATCGTTAAGGCCAATGATACACCATTTGGCTTGGCGGCTTATTTTTATGCACGCGATATCGGGCGTATCTGGCGGGTTAGTGAAGGTCTTGAATATGGTATTGTCGGTATCAATGAAGGTATCATTTCAACCGAAGCAGCCCCCTTCGGCGGGGTAAAAGAGTCTGGCATTGGCCGTGAGGGTTCTAAATATGGTGTCGAAGATTTTGTTGAAATTAAATACCTGTGCATGGGTGGAGTGGATAAATAAAACATGACAACGGAAATCCTTGAGTTTGCGGCAAGTCTTGCTGATACATCCCGCGCCGTTATTGAACCTTATTTCAGGCGGAATGTCGGGGTGATTGATAAAGCCGATGATAGCCCTGTAACAATCGCTGATCGAAGCGCTGAAGCAGCCATGCGCGAACGGATCGAACAAGCTTTTGAAGAGCATGGTATTTTTGGTGAAGAACATGGTGTGAAAGAAGGGGACGGTGTGCATATGTGGGTGCTGGACCCGATTGATGGCACGCGATCTTTTATTTGCGGTGCACCGTGGTTTGGAACTTTGATTGCTTATTTGGAAAAGGGTGTGCCGCAAATCGGTGTGCTGGATGTTCCGATGATGAAAGAACGCTGGGTGGGCAGCCCCAACGGTACAACCTACAACGGAAGCTATTGCCAAGTTCGTACAGGCGTGGATTTGGATCAAGCCAGTTTATTTACGACCGATATTGACCTGTTTACAGCAGATCAAGAGGCCAGCTTTCGTCGTGTAAAAGATAAAGTTAAATGTACGCGTTATGGGACTGATTGTTATGCCTATGCGTTGTTGGCTTCCGGTCATATTGATTTAGTGATTGAGGCAGGTTTGCAGCCTTATGATGCGATGGCATTGGTCCCCGTTATTCAAGGCGCCGGTGGAATCGTCACCGGTTGGGATGGAGAAGAGGTCACCTTAAATTGGGATGGGCGCATTGTAGCTGCTGCAACACCACAACTGCACCGGCAAGCATTAGAACTCTTGAAAAGTTAACTGCTACCGCACGTATCATTTTGTTTCGTGTGAAATCAATAGCTTGTGTGGGCTGAAAATGCATAAGTATATTCTTTTATGTATGGCTGACATTATCTTAGCGTGAAAAAAGTGTGTTCCCAAATTGACATTGGGCACAGAATAGATTGAACTGCACTTGCGTAGTTGAAAAATTAAAAAAAGGGGAGATTTGGGTTTGTCTCAAGAACAAGAACAAAACTTGATGAATGTCGATCAACAACAGCTCATGGACTCTATGCAGGATTTTGCAGAGCGTTCTCAGCGTATAATGACAAAGTTTCTTGAGCGTCAGGCTGAAGATGATGGTTTTCAGATTCCAGACCCTTATGTCGTAGGCAAAGCGTTTTTGAAGGCCTCGGCGCAGCTTATGCAGGACCCACAGCGTCTTGCACAGGCTCAAGCTGATTTATGGAAAGAATATACGGCACTTTGGCAACATGTGACCCAGCGCATGCTCGGGCAGGAAACAGAACCTGTTGCAAAACCGGTTCCCGGGGATCGGCGTTTTAAAGATGAAGCATGGGAAGAAGAAATTTATTTTGATGCGGTCAAACAATATTATCTGTTAACGGCACGTTGGATCAAAAATACGATGTCTGACGTGAACGGGATTGATGAAAGCACTCAAAAGAAAGTTGATTTCTATACTCGTAACTTTGTTCAGTCGATGGCACCAAGTAACTTTGCAGCAACCAACCCTGCTGTGATTAAGGAAGCGGTCGAAACGCAAGGTCAAAGCCTGTTAAAAGGATTTGATCATTTCCTCAAGGATTTGGAAGAAGGTAAGGGCAAGCTGCGCGTCTCCATGACGGATGTGAAGGCATTCGAATTGGGTAAAAATGTCGCTTCAACGCCGGGTAAAGTGGTTTACCAGAACGGCTTGATTCAGCTTTTGCAGTATGAGCCAACAACGGAAAAAGTCGCCAAAAACCCGCTTTTAATTGTTCCACCGTGGATCAATAAGTTTTATGTGCTGGACCTTCAACCGAAAAACTCCCTGATCAAATGGGCTGTTGATCAAGGCCATACGGTCTTTGTTATTTCATGGATCAACCCGGACGAAAAACTCGCTCATAAAGACTTCTCCTGCTACATGCAGGAAGGCCCCTTAAATGCGATTGATGTGGTGCAAGAAATTACAGGTGCAGATCAGGTTAATATCGCCGGATATTGCATCGGTGGAACGCTGACGAGTTGCACGCTCGCTTATTTGGCGGCCATTGGGGAGGCGGATAAAGTGAAATCTGCAACCTTGTTTACCACGTTAACTGATTTTACAGATTGTGGTGAGTTGCGCGTCTTTATTGATGAAGAACAAATGGAAATTCTGGATGCCCATATGGAACGTAAAGGCTATCTGGAAGGGGCGCAAATGTCGCAGGTCTTTAACCTGTTACGCGCGAATGATCTGGTCTGGTCTTTCTTCGTTAACAACTATTTGTTAGGGAAAGAACCTTTCCCGTTTGATTTGCTTTATTGGAATTCAGACCCGACCCGTATGCCGGCGATGATGCACAAGTTCTATTTACGTAAAATGTATTTGGAAAATAAGCTCATTGAACCCAATGGAATTGAGTTGAACGGTGTTCCTATTGATTTGGGTAAGATCGAAACCCCTATGTATATGATTTCCACGCATGATGATCATATTGCACCTTGGAAATCAACTTACTCTCTGACACAGCATGTTTCAGGACCTGTGAAATTTGTTTTGGGTGGTTCCGGTCATATTGCCGGAATTATTAACCCGGAAAATTCGGGGAAATACGGCTATTGGACGAATACAAACAAACCGGCAGATCCGGATAAGTGGCTAGCCAGTGCTAAGCAGAACGAGGGGTCATGGTGGCAGGATTGGAAAAAATGGATTGCCAGACACAGTGGCGGTAAGGTTGATGCCCGAACTGTCGGAAGCAAAAAATATAAGCCGATTGAAGATGCTCCAGGCTCATATGTCAAAGTTCGTATGACGGATTGACACCATGATTAAACAAAAAAAGCTGAAAAGAGTTTTGTCTTTTCAGCTTTTTTTATGCATTTTGATTTTACTTAGAAGACACCAAAGTCACCAAGGCTTTTAAGCTCAAAACGTAAGGAGAACGTGTCATCCGGAGTCAGGTCGCGATCTTCGGCAAAGCTACGTCTAAAATCCAGATAAACGGCAGAGCAATCATCTTCATAGGTAACGCGTGCGCCATAATTGACGTTGCCTTCAGGGGAATTCATCCGGTAAGTGGAATAGGCATTGGATGACCAGTTTTTAGACCACTGGTTTTCTATTGAAGTCGAGATTTCCTCCCGCGTTGCATACTGCGAGCCGCCACCCGCTCCTTCGACATAAAGGTGTGAAATATTCATGCGAGAGGAAGAAGGGCCAATGGTCAACGATGTTTCACTTCGGTTTAATGTGAGTTCATCCTTATCCAGTCGATAGCGATAAAGAACATTCAGGAAATTCGTCGGTGCGACGTCAATTCGCCCGACAATATCTGAAAGATTGTCTTCATGGCCTGAGTTAGAGCTATAGGTTTTGTCATCTCGCAACCGATAACTTTGAGCGATTGAGAATAAGCTATAACCGCCTTCATTTCCGTACACGCCCCAATTTAAGCCATAATCCATTCTGTGGCCGCCATCAATGCGATCCAAACCGGTAAAGCGTTTGGTTTTAAAAATATTGGTGTCATCAAATTCAAAGTCTTGGCTATCTTCATTCAAGAAGTCGCGTTGGCCGACATTTGGGGCGGCCTTGACCTTGAACATTGGTTCCAAGACCTCATTTACTTTACCGTCCATATGGGTGCGGCTGACGGGTTTACGCCATTCCAAGCTTAGGCTGGGGACAAATTGCGCGTCACTCCCACTTTTTATGGAAGTACTGCTGGCAGCATTGGATTCAGAAGTATAATAGCCTGCTGAAATCAAATTGGCTTCCAATGTAATTAAGTCGCCAGTATTTGATGTGTAGGGAACAACCCAAGATGTATCTGCGGCAAGACGCGAGGTCCGAACGTCATTGCGGTGGGAAATGTGCATCATCGTGCCGTCCATTTTCCAATAAGAACCGCTCTTTGATGGCTGGCTCATATGCGAAAACAGATATTCCAGTTTTGAATCCTGCAGGGTTTCAGATTTGATATCACGTTGTTCTTGGTACGTGCTTAAGTTCAACGTCGTATAATTGCGCTTGCGAAAACCTTCAGTATAGAGTTGTGAAATTAATTGTGCATTTTCAGCATTGTCATTAAAGCCATATCGACGCGTGTAGGTGTCATCACTGGCGGCATTGATCTCAAAACCCCATCGCCAAGTGTTGTTGATATCAAATTGTCCTTCGCTATCAATATGCCCGCGAACTTCATTTCCTGTATTTCCTGAAGATTGGCCGGGCCCGCCTTCTTTAATGTAAGTCGCACTGCCGCTCAGGCGTAAATCACCATTTCTTAAAGCTTGGCGGTATTCCAGTTCCAAAAGAGGCTGGTTGTCGCCAAAATACCAAGTCGGATTTACGGTGAGGTCTTTTGACGGATTAATGTTCCAGAAAAAGGGTGTATTTACATAACTACCAAGTGTGCCTTGACTACCATAGGATGGGAATAAGAAGCCTGTTTCACGTTTCCGCGAGGGGTCGGCATGCCAAAAAATTGGTGTATAAAGGACAGGTACGTCTAAAACTTCGAAAAATACATCTGAATATTCAACACGTTGCAATTTTGAATCGTGCTTAACCTCTTTTGCGCTGAGTTTCCACAAGAGGGGACGCTCTGGGTCGTCTTCACATTTTTTACAAGCGGAATATTCAGCATCTTTAATGACTGTAAATCTGCCGTCTTTTTCACCTTCTTTTGCGCGAATTAGGGAATTGTCTGCAAGGTTCAAAACCATTTGGCGTGCAATGCCATGTTTCAAGTCTGACGATATCTCCATATATTCACTTAAGAGGACATTGCCGTCAGGTTCTATAAGTTGGACATTGCCAGATGCGGTTACGACATCTTTATTTTGATTATAAGAAACGGTGTCGGCAACGAGAATACGTTCTTTATATATAATTTCGACATTGCCGCGTGCTGTCAGAACACCAAGATCCTTACTATATCCAAGTTCATCGGCAGAAATAGATGATTTACCTGAATTGGATGAAGGTGCAACCTCGTTTGAATTTGTCGGAAGCTGCGTTTTCGGTTTTGATTTTTGTTGCAACTCAGGTGAGGCAAGAACCGGAGACGTTTTCTTCTGTACAGGGGTGAAAGGGGCGCGTGTGTCAAGAACGCCCATAATCGAAAGTTGGGCATGTGCTTGTGATGGCGCGAGGACTGCAAGCGCAGAACACGTTGCAAAAAGTGTATATGTCACAAATTGCCGTTTTGATGCTGTTTGCTTAAATGCCATGCCCATGTATCTCAATTTTCTGCTTGCCCAATGCGTGGCGGATAGTAGGGGAAACCTATATACCGCGCAAGATGGAAAGAGCATATTTTATCTGGAGTTTCTTTTTGGTTAATTTTTAACTTCTGCGTGAAGATTCTGTCCTCTCTTAAGGATTTGTTTGTGAATTCTCATGTATGGTTGAGCGTGTTTATTGATATTAAACAAGTAGGTTACGGGTATATACGTAATTACATAAGTAATTGGTTGGTTTGACTTTTGTTAAGGTGTTTTTGTTTGCGAGGACAGAACCATTCGACTATCTAATAGTATAAATATAGGCATCACTCATAAGGGTAAAAAATAATAATATGTTAAACAGAAAGGCAGATAAGTCGATTGACTGGTTGGCCAAGCTTGGCAAAAACTCCAAAGTTCCTTTTGGGATGATGGATATTTTGCTGGCGTCTTTCTTTATTAATATATTGTCGTTAGCAATGCCTTTGTCTTTATTGCAAATCTATGACCGTATTTTGCCAAATAACTCTTTGAATACATTAGCCTTGCTGGTGAGCGGGATTGCTTTGGCGTTACTGATGGAAGCCGCCTTACGTGTCGGGCGGTCGTATTTGAGCGGATGGGTCGGTGCGCGGTTTGAACATATGGCAGGCTGCGCAGCGATTGAACGCCTGCTTTCCACCAGTGTGAATGAATTTGAAAAAGACGGTTCCGGTGTGCATTTAGAACGAATTTCGTCACTTGGAACGCTAAAGGAATTTTACGCAGGTCAAGCCATTATGACACTGTTTGATTTGCCATTTTCAATTATTTTCCTTGCCTTGATCAGTTACCTCGCAGGCGCTCTTGTTTTTGTTCCTATCCTACTCATTACGTTTTTTGCCTTAATGGCTTGGCGTATCGGCATTAAATTACGAAAAGCTATATCAGAACGCATGGTTGCTGATGAGCGTCGGTTTAATTTTATCATTGAAGTATTAACAGGTATTCACACGCTCAAGTCTATGGCGATGGAAACGCAGATGTTACGCCGTTATGAGCGTCTTCAAGAATCTTGTGCGAAAACAGATTATGAAGTCACGCGCCAGAGTTCATCTGCAATGAGCCTGGGGGCGCTTTATTCGCAATTAACCATGTTCGCGGTTGTCGGTGCTGGAAGCACTTTTGTCATCGATGGACAATTGACCGTTGGTGGCTTGGCTGCCTGTACAATGTTATCCGGTCGTGCAATGCAGCCTCTTCAACGTGCGGTCGGGATTTGGTCGCGTTTTCAATCCATTCAACTCGCCCGCGAAAAACTGCGGGAAATTTTTGAACTGCAACCGGAAACCCAAGGGGCATTGCCCACTGTTGACAGTACTTATTCAGGCCGGATTGAATTACATAATGTTGGATTAAAGTTTGGGGATGATGAGCAAACGGTTTTTGCCAACGTTAATTTAAAAGTAGAGCCCGGCGAAATTATTGGTATTTCCGGTGGGAATGCGAGTGGGAAAAGCTCGTTGTTATACCTGATGATGGGGGCCATGCGCACCAGTGAGGGGCAAGTCCTTATTGATGGTCAAGATATCAATGAGTTGGAACCCAACAGTGTTCGCCGCAAGATCGCTTATTTGCCTCAGCATGGTGTGTTATTCAACGGAACAATCCTTGAAAACCTGACAATGTTCAAACCCGAACTGGAAGAAAAGGCATTACGCATTGCGCGTTTGTTGGGTTTGGATGATGTGGTTGCACGTATGCCACTGGGCTATGACACCTCTGTCGGCAACGGTGCCTACGACACATTGCCGCGTGGTATTAAACAACGAATTGCCATCGCGCGTGCTTTGATGAGCGATCCGGTCGTCCTTCTTTTTGATGAAGCTAACGCGGCAATGGACAGTGCCGGGGATAAGGTTTTAACCGAGTTTCTGGAGCAAGCCCGAGGAAAACGAACGTTAATTCTCGTGTCACACCGTCCTTCCGTGTTGAGAATGGCGGATGCTATCTATGATTTGCAAGATGGTCATTTGATAAAGCGAGAAGTTGAAGAGGCACCGGTTTTTTATTCTGCAGATCAAACGCCGCCAACTGAAAAACGCATAGAGGCTGAGGCTCAGCCCTCTCAGGCCAAACAAGCGCAACCAAATCCGATCGTCCCTAAACAGCCACAAGAAAATTCATCGGCGAAAAAAGCAGAAAACAAGGATGCAATAAAAGATAAGCTGAAAACAAAGCTTGTGCCGCGTCCTAAAAAACGTGTTGCGGAGCGAAAAGTGACCGTTCCGGGGACATCGGTTGATGAAAATGAAAAAAAACAGCCGCGTATTTTAGCGTCAGATAAATCGGTTTTTGATCGCTTGATTCAAAAAAAGAAAACGGAAGACAGTCCAGCAACGCAAATGACGGAACAAAAGAAAGTCGAGGCTGACAGGAATGAACAACCGCGTTTGACAGAAGAAGATAAACCATTAGACTTGGTATCCCCTGATGCCGTGAGTAACGATTCAGAAGAAAAACATGACAGTCAGGTTGATGTTAAATCGACACCGTTGGAAACATGGAAAGCACATGCTGCCAAGGTAAATGACAGCAGGTCAAAAGATGGTGCTGGATTGAAAAATAAAAAGCTTGTCCTGAAAACCCGTACAATTAAAGAAACGGAAAGCGATACATGAGTAACGCATTGGGCAAAATAGACGTTAAAAAGCTTGAAGTGGAAAAACGTTCGCTCTCGCAAACGGCTGAAGCCATTAAAAAATCACCTTTATTAGCGAACTTGCGCGAAATTTCAGATTTTGCGGCCTGCCTTGAAATTTTGCTGATGGCCTTAAGCTGGCGTGGGGAACAGCGTAATGTCGCCGAAGCGATGCCGCATTTCGCGGATGAACTGGATATTACGGGTTTGCGAAACGTTATGGCAAACCTGCAATATTCCAGTCGACCGGAACGTATCCGCCTTAAGGATATTGATCCTCGTCTCATGCCCTGCCTTTATGTCTCTGATGATCGTGCGGCCTTTATCCCAATGGCACGCAGTGATTATGGTGTTCGCATTTTTGATGGCGGAACGGGCGATTATGCCACACTGAGTGGCAATGACATGAAGATGAAGGGAACGGCCTATTTCTTTACACCTGTTGACAATGAAGAACAAAAAATAGCCCAACAAAAAATCGGCTGGTTCTGGATGGTGATGGAACGGTTCCGTTCTTTGATCTACCAAATTCTCGGTTTGACACTGCTCTTGAATTTATTGGCCTTGGCAACCCCGCTTTTTGTTATGGCGGTATATGATAAAGTTGTTGCGACCGGATCCATGTCTACATTGGCTTATTTCGGTATCGGGGTGAGTATTGCGCTTATATGCGATTTTGTCCTCAGGAAAATTCGAACCAAGATCTTTGCCTTTGTCGGGGCAAGGATCGATAACATTGTGGGAACGGAAGTTTTTAAGCGCATTATGTTCCTGCCGCCTGCCTTTACAGAACGTGCAACAATCGGGGCTCAGGTGGCGCGAATTAAGGATTTTGAATCTATTCGGGAGTTCTTCACCGGGCCTATGGCTGTGGTGATGTTTGAAATCCCGTTTTCATTCATTTTTATTATCGTCATCTTTATATTGGGCGGTGTTGTTGCTTTTATCCCCATTTTAATGTTGGTTCTCTATTGGCTGGTGGCGTTGGCTTTTGGTCCGATTATTCGAAATGCAATTGGGGCGACGGCCCGCTATGGTTCGCAAAAACAAGAATTGGTTATTGAGACAATTTCTTCGATGCGGGCGATTAAATACAGTAACTCCGAGGCAACATGGTTGAGCCGTTATCGTGAGCTATCAGCCAAATCGGCAATGGCAAGTTTTAAGTCGGCACAAGTGACCAGTTATCTCAATACGACATCACATGTCTTGATGATTATTTCCGGTGTTGCAACGGTTGCTGTCGGGGTTTTTGAAGTTTTCAGTGGTGCGATGACCATTGGGGGACTTGTCGCTTCCATGATCCTTGTATGGCGTGTCTTGGGGCCGTTACAATCAGGGTTTGTGACACTTACCCGGTTGGAGCAGGTGCGTTCATCTATTTCACAGATTAACAATTTGATGAATATTAATTCAGAACATAAAGATCAGACGATTTCTACAAACCGTAAAATCAATGGCTTTATTTCATTTGGTCGTGTGTCTTTGCGCTATTCCCCTGATGCAGACCCGGCACTTGTCGGGGTGAATTTTGATGTAAACCCCGGTGAAGTTCTGGCACTTGTTGGTGGAAATGGTAGCGGAAAGTCCACCATCCTTAAATTGTTGTTGGGAATGTATATTCCTCAGGCGGGTAATATTCGGGTTGATCAAACGGATATTCGTCAGTTGGATCCTGTTGAACTCCGTCAGATGATGGGATATGCCCCGCAAACCACGCAATTCTTCTATGGAACGATTGCACAAAACTTACGCCTTGCTAATCCGGCAGCAACGGATGAAGAATTGGCGCACGCCTGTAAAATCGCAAATGTTTTAGATGATATTGAGGCGTTACCAAAAGGATTTTGGACGCGCATCGGGGAAGGGACGGGCGGTCAGTTGCCCAGCAGTTTCCAGCAACGTTTAAACCTTGCTCGTTGTTTCGTGAAAAGTCCTAAAATTATGTTATTTGACGAACCGGGTAATGGACTTGATTTTGATGACGATCAGGCCTTTATGAAGGCAGTTGCCAATCTCAAAGAAGAAGGGGTTTGCAGCTTCATTGTGACTCATAGACCAAGTCATTTAAAAATAGCAGACAAAGTATTATGGTTGGAAAACGGTCACATGAAAATGTACGGTCCAACAGATGAGGTTAAACCCCACTTACCGAAAGATTTCCTATGAGTGGCAACCAGATTACAAAAAGCGAAACAAAAGCAGTTGAAGAAAAAAAACTGCATCCAGTCCAATTTAAAATTGGATCGCGGCAAACGCGCTATTTGGCACAATCCGTTGTGTTGGAAGAGGCAGGGTCTTCTTCTTTAATTCGCGCAGGAATGATGACGGTCGGCGCGGTGATTGTTGCTTTTATCGTTTGGTCGTATTTTACCGAGGTTGATGAAGTTTCCGTTTCTTTCGGGGAGGTCATCCCCTCTGGTCAAATCCAGACTATTCAACATCTTGAAGGTGGTATTGTATCTGAAATCTTGGTTTCAGAAGGACAAATTGTGGAGACGGGTGACGTCTTGATACGTCTGGACCCTGCCGCAGCTTATTCTGAACGTGCACAGATGAAAGCGCGCCGGGCCGGCTTATTGTTAAAGGCAGAAAGGTTGCGTGCAATCGGTATGGATCGGCAACCGGATTTTTCAATCGTTGGAAAAGAATATGCCGGAATGGTCGAAGACCAGATGGCGATTTACCGGGTTCAAACAGGCGCACAAGACAGTAGCCGTCAGGTTTTGATCAATCAGATTGAACAATCCAGTACAGAGCTTGATTTGCTGGAAGAAAAGGAAACAACGTTACGTCAACAGCTTTCCATCGTTCAAGACGAACTGAAGATGCGTGAAGCCCTGTTTAAACAGGGATTGAGTTCAAAGGTTTTGTATCTTGAATTAAAGCGGGAAGCCAATCAGGCGCACGGTGATGTGAACAAAGTGGTTCAGGAACGCCTAAAAGCGTTGGAAGAACACGAAGAAGCTAAGAACCGGCTGGCACAGGATGTTGCCAAGTCAAAAGAAGAAGCTTTGCAGGAAATGGGCGGTGTGACGCAGGAACTGGCTCAGGTGCGCGAAGCCATTGCAAAGTTGGAAGATCGCGTAAAGCGTCTGGAAGTCCGTGCCCCGGTGCGTGGTATTGTTAAAGGATTGCAGGCAACAACAATTGGCGGTGTTTTAGCCCCCGGTGCGACGATAACCGAAATTGTCCCGTTGGATAAGGAATTGATTGTCGAAACGAAAATCGCAACGCGCGATGTCGGACACATGCGCGTCGGGCAACCGGTTACAGTTAAGATTACGAGTTTTGATTTCGCACGTTACGGCGGCATCACTGGCGAGCTTTCTGCGATTTCAGCCACAACCTTTATGAACGAAAAGGAAGAACCTTATTATAAAGGTTTGATCGCACTTGATCGCAGTTATGTCGGGTATGACCCGTCCAATAATCGTATTATGCCGGGGATGACGGTTCAGGCAGATGTAACAACGGGTAAAAAGACCTTGTTACAATATCTGTTGAAACCGGTTTATTCCTCCGTCAACGAAGCATTCCGCGAACGATAAGACTGCGTGATAATGCGAAGGGTATCTTCTCGCAAATTGTATCGGTTAATTTGCGAGTAAGGAACCCATTTAGCGCATAGCGCATCATCGTTTGCAGCCAACATTCCTTTTTGGTAAAGGCAGGATATTTCGATAAGGGTATAATGATATTCCACGCGCTTATCTTTGTCGTAATGAATAGAATCGATAATATCGATAAAATGATGCTGGGTGGTATATATTCCAGTTTCTTCAAAAACTTCACGTTTGGCCCCCTCGATAACGGTTTCGCCGATATGTTGGGCACCACCGGGTAGGCTCCATGCACCTTTGTAAGGGGCCTTTGCCCTTTTTATAAGCAAAATGTCCTCATCTTTATGAACAACGACGCCGATGCCGACCCACGGGCGTTCAGGATATGTCCGCATGAATTTGCCTCACCTATACAAATGAAGAATTTCTATCCGTCTCAGATTAGACTAGATTGCATTACTTGAGTAAACAGGTACTATAAAATAACTTTAATCGACGGGATCTGAGGGTTTTTAAATGGCTGGCCACGCTGCGAAACGTTTTATTGAGCGTAAAGTCTTTTATGCGGGGGACCGTATTTTTAAAGAAGGTGATCCCGGTGACCGCGCTTATATCGTTGAGCGTGGCATGATTGAAATTTATAAAATGGTTGATGGGCGTGAAGTCGTGCTCGGCACTGTGAATAAAGGCGGTATTTTTGGGGAAATGGCCTTGATCGACAATGCCCCTCGTATGGCTGCGGCGCGTTCTGTTCAACAAACGACGCTGGTTATTGTGACGCGCGATACGTTTGAAAGCAAGCTTGCTAAGGCGGACCCCTTCATGCGTGGGTTAATCAATATTTTTGTGAAAAATATTCGCAGAATGGGGCAAGAACTCGTTAAATATAAAACCTAAGTTCGCGATATCGCTTTATTCCGCATCATTTTCAATAGTTTCGCCTTTACCCACAAGAATACTGGCTTGGTGTTTGACGTTTCCTAAAAATTGTTCGTCAGATTGTGGATAGACATTAAAGACATATTCTTCGGCAGCCGCTTTTTGAATAGCGATTTCTTTTGCAGCTTCAAGACTTTCGGCTTGGATTTCTAAAATTGAAATGCCTTGTTCATTTTTGTCCGTCGCATAGACGTATTGTATAACCCAATTTTTCATAACAGGCTCATTTCGTTCTTTTGTCTTTACGTTAAACTCTATACCATGCACTTCCACGCTATAGAAATTAGGAACGCTTGTCCATGACCGAAGAAAATTCGTCAGAAGATACCAAACCTGTTAAAGGGTTGACTGTCATGGGGCGTATTCGCGCCTATTTCCTGACGGGCTTACTGGTAACAGCACCGTTATCCATCACGATTTTGGTCGCATGGGTCTTTGTGGATTTTGTTGATCAAAAGGTCACGCCCCTTATTCCCAAAACGTATAACCCGGAAACGTACCTTCCTTTTAGTATTCCGGGAATGGGGTTGCTGATTGTCCTTGTTAGTTTAACTGTGGTGGGGATGTTAACGGCTGGTTTCGTTGGTAAATTACTGGTGCGTATCAGCGAAAGCATTATGGCACGTATGCCGGTTATCAGTGGGATTTACAGTGCAACCAAGCAAATCTTTGAAACCGTACTCGCCCAGAAATCACAAGCCTTTCGCGAGGCGGTTCTGATTGAATATCCTCGTCGTGGGATTTGGGCAATCGGCTTTATCACGGGTACCACAAAAGGTGAAGTCCAAAACCTGACGGAAGAACAATGTGTGAATATCTTCTTGCCGACAACACCGAACCCGACATCCGGATTCTTGCTGTTCGTTCCGAAAGGGGAGCTGATTCCATTGAATATGACGGTGGAACAAGCGGTGAAAATGGTTATTTCCGGTGGGATTGTAACTCCGCCGGATACGCGACCTGTCGAAGAACAAAAAGTTTCACAAACATCCGCTAAGACGTATGAAGATGTGGATGTTTTACGGGAAAAAGACGGAAGCCCGGTCTTGGTTTCCAAACACCCGATTCCATCTAAAGATGAGAACGCTTAACCGGAGCGCAGGTATCCGACGCTTGCATCCTCTTCAAATAGATAGAGGAGGGTGCGCAACGCTTGCCCACGTTCTGTTTGTAATTCAGGGTCTTTTTCCAATATCAGTTTGACATCGTCACGTGCGGCAGCCAGCAAATCTTCGTGTGCAGGCAGCTGTGCGAGTTTGAATTCCGGCAGTCCGCTTTGGCGTGTCCCTAAAACCTCGCCCGCGCCGCGCAGACGTAAATCTTCTTCGGCAATGATAAAGCCATCGTCGGTATCGCGCATAATTTTAAGGCGGGCTTGTCCGTTTTCCGACAAGGGTACGCCGTATAATAAAAGACAGGTTGAGGCATCCATACCGCGCCCGATGCGCCCCCGCAGTTGATGGAGCTGGGCAAGGCCGAAACGTTCGGCATGTTCAACGATCATGACGGTGGCTTCCGGTACGTTTACGCCGACTTCAATCACGGTGGTTGCAACCAGTATGTCAATGTCACCAGCGACAAAGGCGGCCATGACGGCGTCTTTTTCCGTTCCTTTCATTTTGCCGTGAACAAGGCCCACGCGTTCGCCATAAAGGGATTGAAGGTGTTCAAATCTTTCTTGTGCCGCCGCCACTTCGATTTTGTCGGATTCTTCCACCAATGGGCAAACCCAATAAATACGTGCCCCTTTATCAATCATGCGCTTTAAGCCGAACGCCACCTCTTCCAATTTTGCAAGGGGCATAACGCGGGTATCGACAGGTTTACGCCCTGCAGGTTTTTCCAACAAGCGCGAAACATCCATATCCCCGTAGGCGGTCAGCATTAATGTGCGTGGAATGGGGGTTGCTGTCATAACCAGAACATCTACATGCTGGCCCTTGCTGGCCAGTGCAAGGCGTTGGTGCACGCCAAAACGATGTTGTTCATCGATGATGGCCAGACCCAAATTGGCAAAATCCACACCTTCTTGAAAAAGGGCATGTGTTCCAATGATCAGTTGAACTTCGCCACTGGCAATCTGTTCAAGGATGGCTTGTCGTTTTTTTCCCTTATCACGCCCCGTTAAGAGGATAGGATTGATCGGTGTTCCTGTCAGTAAGGGGGTAATGGTTTCCATATGTTGACGGGCTAAAATCTCTGTAGGTGCCATAATAACGGCCTGTAGGCCTGCTTCAATGGCGATAAGGGCGCTGAGTAAGGCAACAACGGTTTTACCACTGCCAACATCACCTTGCAGCAGGCGCAGCATCCGCAGTGGTTCTGCCATGTCGGCTTCGATTTCTTTCAGCGCGCCTTCTTGCGAGTGGGTGAGATCGAAGGGGAGGGCATCCCTGATTGTTTTGCGTAAAGTCCCGTTCCCCGTAATGCTGCGCCCGGCGGCACGGCGCACGGTTCGTCTGACCAATGCCAGTGCCAGTTGGTTTGCGAGCAATTCGTCATATGCTAACCGCTCACGGTCCGGGGTGTCGGCAAACAGGTCTTCTTCGCAACTGGGGTGATGTGCGTTTGTAAGTGCATCTTGCCAGTCAGGCCAGTTTTTTACTTTTTTGAAGGATTCATTTAACCATTCGGGCAGGGTGGATGTTTGTTCAAGGGCGTGTTGAACCGTTTTCCCCATAAGCTTGTTTGTAACTCCTGCGGTCAACGGGTAAACCGGATCGACGGTTTGTATATCTTCTTTTTCATCCAATGTTCCCATTCGATCGGGATGTGTCATTTGTAAAACGCCTTGAAAGCGCTCAACAGTGCCACTGACAATGCGGGTTTCACCTTCGGGTAATTGTTTTTTTAAATATTCTGCACGTGCATTGAAAAAGACCAAATCCATGTGACCCGTTTCGTCAAAACACGAAACTTTATAGGGCGCACGGCGGTTACGTGATGGGAAATGTTTGGCGACCGTGATTTCCAATGTCACAATGGCATTGTCCGGTGCATCGGCGATTGTAGGGGAAAAACGGCGATCCACAAACGATGTGGGAAGATGCCAAAGAATATCGACAATATGTTCGCCCGTGAGTTTTTCCATCAATTTGGAAATACGCGGACCAACGCCGGCAAGGGCGGTAATGGGGCGAAATAATGGAAAAAGAATTTCAGGACGCATGCTTTAAACCATGACAATGAGTGAAAAGATCGTTATATCCTAAGCAAATTTTTTCATCTGGCAAATGGTGTTCGACATGGATGATCGTCTTAAACGTTTACATCACAAATGCAAATATATGGGTATGCATGAAAACGACGTGATTTTCGCACGTTTTTCTGAACGTTACCTTGGTGAATTACCGGATGAGGAAATATCCCAGTTCGAAGCCTTGCTGGAACAGAACGATCTGGATATTTTTAAATGGATTACCGGGAAACTGGATGTCCCGGCAGAATTTGACAATAACGTGATGATTAAACTTCGCGATTGTCAGGAATATATTGAAAACGCCTAAACAAAGGCAAATGACCTGTTATGAAACTGACTTTACGCGCGCTTCCGACGACTGGCACATTGACCTATGGCGGTGTGCCGGAAGGATATGACAGTGTTCTTTTAGGCTATTTGGCAAAACAGCACGGTGATGTTTTATTCGTGACAACGGATGAGACGAAAATGGTGCGCGCAGCCCATGCGGTATCTTTTTTCTATCCTGATCTTCAAGTTATTCAGTTTCCGGCATGGGATTGCCTGCCTTATGACCGTGTGTCACCCCATGCTGAAATTGTGGGGCAGCGTGTGGATGGATTGACGACTTTGCAGGATCGCCCCAAAGGCACGTCGCGTTTGCTTTTAACAACAGTCTCTGCCTTTTTACAAAAAGTTCCACCGCGAGCAAGCTTCAAAGATGCTGTTTTTATTGCAAAAGTTGGTGATGAAGTTCAACGCGAAGGTCTTGTCAAGTTTCTTGAACGCAATGGTTATCAGCGCAGTGAAACGGTTATGGAACCGGGTGAATATGCGGTTCGGGGTGATATCGTCGATGTTTTTGCCCCCGGACGGGAAGAGCCATTGCGCCTTGATCTGGAATGGGATGAAGTCGCGGCAATCCGCACATTTGATCCGCTTTCCCAGCGCACGCTTGAGACGATTGATACCTTTGCCCTAAAACCCGTCAGCGAATTGCCGATGGGCGATGATGCCATTTCGCGTTTTCGGACCGAGTTTCGTAAGATTTTTGGGGCGAAAGCGGAAAAAGATCCGCTTTATGAAGCCGTGTCAGCAGGGCGACGCCCGATGGGGGTGGAACATTGGCTCCCCTTGTTCCATGACCAAATGGAAAGTGTGCTGGACTATCTTCCGAAAACGGCAAAAATCGTTTTTGATCATCAGGTTGATCAAGCACGTGATTCCCGTTTGGAAATGATCGCTGATTATTATGATGCGCGTGTTGATGTTGCCGGGGCTTCTTTAGGGGGCGAAGCCCCTTATAACCCGATTGATCCATCCTTGCTCTATTTTGAAGGCAACGATTGGGAAAAGTTGTTGGATGGATACGGTATTGGTCAATTCAGTGCCTTCAATCTGGAACCTAGCGACACTGTCATTGATGGCAACGCGCGACGTAGTCTTGATTTTGCTGAAGCCCGCGCCAACCCAAATGCCAATGTTTATGATGCTGTTCGCCAATATATTGTCGCGGAACAAAACAATAAACAACGTGTTGTGATTGCCGCCTATTCTGATGGATCACGTGATCGTTTGATGACGGTTTTAAAGGAACATGGTGTTGCAGGTTTGGCTGCCGTTGGCCGTTTTGCCGATGTGGAACGCTTGCCTAAAGACGGGGTTGCCCTGATAGTTTTAGGGTTGGAACACGGTTTTGCGTTTGATGGTCTAACCGTCTTGTGTGAGCAGGATATTTTAGGCGAACGTATGGTTCGTCCGGCCCGGCGTCGCATGCGTGCGGAAAACTTTATTGCCGAGGCATCCAGCCTGAACGAAAGCGATCTTGTCGTCCATGTAGATCATGGGATTGGACGCTATGAAGGTTTGGAGACCATCAACGTTGGCGGTGCACCCCATGATTGTTTGGTGCTGGTCTATGACGGTGGTGACAAGCTGTTTTTGCCAGTTGAAAACATTGAATTGTTATCTCGTTTTGGCTCCGATCAAGGGGCTGCCCATCTGGATAAGCTTGGTGGTGTGGCATGGCAGGCGCGTAAAGCACGCCTGAAAGAACGCGTCAAGGATATGGCCCAGCAGTTAATCAAAGTGGCTGCGGAACGGGAACTACGCAAAGGGGAAGCCATTGCCGCACCGGATGGTTTGTACGAAGAATTCTGTACCCAGTTTAAATTTGTGGAAACCGACGATCAATTGCGCGCGATCGGGGATGCCATATCGGATTTGAATAGTGGACGCCCGATGGATCGTCTGGTCTGCGGTGATGTTGGGTTTGGTAAAACCGAAGTCGCCTTGCGTGCCGCTTTTGTCGCAGCGATGAGTGGAATGCAGGTTGCCGTGGTCGTGCCGACGACTTTGCTGGCCCGTCAGCATTACAATAATTTCGTTGAACGGTTTAAACATTTCCCTATTCGCATTCAGCAGCTTTCGCGATTGGTCACCCCGACGCAAGCCAAGCGCGTGAAAGAAGAAATGGACAAAGGCACCGTTGATATTGTTGTCGGAACCCATGCGCTATTGGCGAAAAATGTTAAATTCAAACGTCTTGGCCTGTTGATTATTGATGAAGAACAGCATTTTGGCGTGACCCATAAAGAACAGCTGAAAAAATTGAAGGCAGATGTACATGTCTTAACTTTGACGGCGACCCCCATTCCGCGAACGTTGCAAATGGCGCTAACCGGGGTGAAGGAAATGAGCCTGATTGCGACACCGCCGGTGGATCGTTTGGCCGTGCGTACCTTTGTTATGCCTTTTGATCATGTGGTTGTCCGTGAGGCAATCCAGCGCGAACGTTTTCGCGGCGGGCAATGTTTTTATGTGTGTCCGCGTTTGGCGGATTTGGATAAAGTCGCCCGTGAATTACATGATCTGGTTCCTGATGCGAAAATTGCGGTGGCGCATGGGCGCATGAAGCCATCGGAATTGGAAGAGGTTATGACGGCTTTTTCTGAAAAAGCGTTCGATATTTTATTGGCAACCAACATTGTTGAGTCCGGTTTGGACTTACCGTCTGTAAATACGATCTTTATTCACCGGGCCGATATGTTTGGCCTTGCACAACTCTATCAGTTGCGCGGCCGGGTCGGGCGATCCAAAATGCGTGCTTATGCCTATTTGACCTTGCCGCCCGGTCAGAAAATTTCCAAAACAGCGGAAAAACGTCTTGAAGTCATGCAGACCTTGGACAGCTTAGGGGCCGGGTTTACGTTGGCTAGCCACGATTTGGATATTCGTGGGGCCGGGAATTTGCTGGGGGATGAGCAATCCGGTCATATCAAAGAGGTCGGTATCGAACTTTATCAACAAATGCTGGAAGAAGCGGTTGCTGAAGCCAAAGGCGGCGGTGGTTTTGAAGAAGATAATCCCCATGACTGGAGCCCTCAGATCGGCATCGGTTTACCTGTCTTGATCCCGGAAAGCTATATTGCAGACCTGAATGTTCGTATGGAACTGTATCGCCGGGTATCCACATTGAAAACACAACAGGATCTGGACTCGTTTGCGGCGGAATTGGTCGATCGTTTTGGTCCAATGCCGGGGGAAGTTGAGAATCTGCTGGATACAGTGGCGATGAAGCATCTTTGTCGTGAAGCGCATATCGAAAAAATTGATGCGGGACCCAAAGGGGCCGTGATTAAATTCCGCAATAATGAGTTTGCAAACCCGGATGGCTTGGTCCGTTTCTTGATGGATCAAGCCGGAACAGCAAAAATGCGCCCGGATCATTGTCTGGTCTTTATGCGGCGTTGGGATGATATGGCGACCAGACTGACAGGTGTGAAGCGTTTGTTGAAAGATCTGGGCGAAATGGCCCGCTTGCAATAATTACCCGTTCCACGCTGTATCAATAAATTTACCAAGAATTTTTGCTTCTTGGGCACCAGAGATAATATATCTGTCGCGTGCCACAAAGGCGGGCACCCCATGAACGCCCAGTTCACGGGCTTGACGGTCAGATTCTATCACGTCTTCGTGCAATTCATCACTTTGTAGAAAAGCTTTTGTTGCCGCTTTATCCAGCCCTATTTCCGTGGCGAGTGTTGTCAAAACATCGATATCACCGACATTTTTACCTTCGATAAAGAAGGCTTGAAATAATCGATCAACCATTTGGATTTGTAAATCAAAACGGGTCGCGAAGAAGACAAGGCGATGTGACGCAATGGAGTTTGGGGTGTAGCGAATTAAATCGAAATGAAAATCGATCCCATTCTCTTGTCCGGTTTGTGCAATGGCATCATAAACACGTTTTGCCCGGTCCGGTCCGCCGAATTTCTGTGATAAATAAAGCTGACGATCCATGCCGCCGGGGCCCATCGTCGGGTTTAACAAAAAAGGTTTCCAGCGGATTTTTAAAGAAATATGGGCGCGACTGAGCAAAGCTTTTTCCAGCCGTTTTTTACCAATGCAACACCAGGGGCAAATCGTGTCGTAATAAAGGTCGATATACATAAAGGCCGCTCGTTTATCTACGCTAGACGATAGGATTTCTTGCACGTTCCAGCATGGAATTCAAATCGTCATCCGCCGTGAGTTGCGCAATACCGCATTCGACCCAAACACTGACAGGTTGAAAGACGTCAGGCAGGGCAAAGTCAGTATAGCTGAGAATGCCGGCAATGCGATGCATGACAATTTGCGCTTCATTCATGGGGGTATCGGGAAGTGCAATTGCAAATTCATTTTCCTGATAAAGGGAAACGCAATCTTCGACACGCGATAGGCCGCTAATCCATTGATGAATTTGTTGCATAAGATGCTGTGCGGCTTCATCACCAAACTGGGTTTTGATATTACTCAGGTTGCCGATAGAGAAAAAGACACACGTCAGGTGTTTATGCCATTTGTGTGCATTTTCGATTTGATGCACAAGATGCGTTTTGAAAAAATCTTGATTATAAGCCTGCGTTGTGGGCTCAATGCTTTGTAAGGCTCGTGTGCTATCCATTGCTTTGCGGATGTTCCAACGCAGACGTTGGCGGCGAACCAGCATTTTTACTTTGGCATGAAGCGAGGCATTGTTCAGCGGACGGTTGGTAATCCGCGTCACGCCCCGATGATACGCATCCAGCCGGTCTGTAATATTGTCATCATTGATAAACAATACAGGCAAGTTAAAAAGACGGGGATTGTTTCTAGCGCGTGAACTTAAGACAAAGGCTTGTTCTTTGTTCTCGTCGTTTAATGCGCAGATGACGGCATCATAATTGGCTTTGCTTAGTTCTTCTTCAGCGACAAAAAAGTCTTCACAGACATTGATTTGGCAATTGCCATTTAAGACGGCTTCAATCATTGCCTTATCGCCGTCACGAGGGGAGATCAGCATAATTTGATAGGCATTGTCGTCTGTCTCATCAATGCCATCGTCAGCTTGAATGCCGAGTTTTTTGGCTAATGCGATACGGTTTTCAAGTTCGACAAACATGGTGGAAAGACGGAGCAACGGTTTGATGTGAACAAAAAATTCTTGGATATCAAAAGACTGAATGAAAATGTCATCCGCATGAACTTCAATAGCGCGTTGATATAGGTCTGGTGTTTTTTCAGGAACGAGCGCGACCGTAGGAATATGTTTAGAGGTCGCGTCACCTTTCAATTTTTCGATTAAACCGAAACCATCAAATTTGTTATCGGAAACATCGACAACGATCAGGTCGGGGCGCTCTTTGCTTACATTGTCCTGCAAACGGTCTGGATTGCAAAAACGGACTTGATAATGATGTTTTGTTAAATCGGCGCAAAACCGTTTTTGCAGTTCATCATTTGTTGATACCGCGAGGATATTTGCCGTGATATGCGCGTTCAAATTCTTTCTCCCAACCCGCCCATTTATTTGAGCCTCACTTTAACTGAAAACGAAAGGTCAAACCAGAGGTTCTATCGTATTAAGGTGAATAGTTCTCGTTTATGAGAAAACCCCCTTAAATTATGTTCCCCCAGCGATTGCCAATCCCCGCCATGAAGTTGGCAGAATTGATTGGAGACCACGACAGGAACATTTAGTTCCTTTGTCATGCTTTCCAGTCTTGCGGCTTCGTTGGCGGAAGAACCAATGACAGAAAATTCAAGCCGATCATGGGTGCCGATATTGCCATACATAACTTCACCGACATGAATGCCGATCCCGCAATTTATGATGGGCAGGTTTTTGGCCCCATGCGTGGCGTTAAGCTCGTTTAAACGATCAAAGGCGCTGCGTATGGCGCGTTCGGCATTTTGGGCGGCTTGGTGTGTTTGGCGGCATTCCGGTGTTTCACCAACCGGGAAAATGGCGAGAACGGCGTCTCCGATGTATCGCAAGACCTCGCCGCCATTTGCCAAAACGGCACCGGCTGTACAGTCAAAATAATCGTTTAACATATCCAGAAAATCTGCACGGGGAAGGGTCTCTGCCAATGTGGTGGACTGGCGCAGATCCGAGAACCATAAAACAGCGCGAATGATTTGACCATCACCGCGTTTAACCTTGCCACTGAGAACCTGTTTTCCAGTTTCTTTCCCTAAATAAGTTTCAAGGAGGACGGTGGCTGTATGTTTTAAGGCATAATTTTCAACGATGCGGGCAAGGGCCGGGAGACTGTCATATATTGTCGTTAGATGTTGCGTGCTGAAACCACCTGCCGTTTTACTGGCAAGGGTGATGGCACTGCGTCTGCCATCTGAAAAAATCAGGGGCAGGGCAACGTAATCTGTAAAGCCTTCTTCTTTTAAATCAGGAAGTACGGAGTAATCCATTTGGCATTTGGGATCATGTAAGGGGCGTCGAATGGCACCTGCGCCATCTTCAAACAAGGCCGCAAAAGGGCTGTTTTTATACATTTCGCTTTCGCGCAAATGGTGACCGGTTTCAAACAGGTCAATCTCTTGTGTTTGACTGTCCCATGTATAACTGAAGCCCATGACCTGTGGATGGAGCAAGCGAATAACAAGGCGCTGACGATCCAGCGGAACTCCTGCTTTAATAAAGGTTTGGGCAAGGGCTAAGGTAAAGTCCGATTTATCGGTTATCTGCCAGCCTTCCTGTAAAAGCCAGTCGATAATGGGATTGTTGATGTTGGACATGTCCGAATTAATTCCCCTGATATGATTTTATCAAAGCTATTCTGTTTTTTGAGAGATGCAAGCCCGAAGAATAAAAAAGGGGGTAAGACATGGTGCCTTACCCCCTTTTTAAAGCGATTTGGTTTATTTAACCTGTGACGAGGTCGCCCAGAAAAAAGACCCAACTCAGCATAAAGGCGCCAATACCCATGATGATAAACGGAAGGGCGTCGCCGGTAAGTTTTTCGTTTAAAGTCGGTGTATGTTCCATTGGGGGGATTTCCTTAAACTTGGCATAGAGGTTATTTATATTGCGGTGCAAAAAATATAGAAATATTTTATGAAGTCAATAAAAATTAGAAAAAGTATAAAAAGAGATATAAGCCATAATAAATATATGGTTAATCAATGAATTAAGATAAAAAGACAAAATTGAATTGCAAAGATTTTGTGATTTGGTTTAATGAATAAAAACTGATCTAATAATGTTGCATGTTGTAGGGGATACTAGGGTGGAAAAACAAGCCATTGCAAACGCTTGGTCGGGTGTTTCTAACTGTGAAAATTGTGGTATTCGCCATCTTGCACTTTTTGCCGATTTAGAACATACGGATTTCGAGCTGATCCATAAACCCATTGTAGAAGTGGAAAAAAAGGCTGGAGACCGTCTTTATGGTGAAGGTGATCAGGGGCAATTTCTGTATACGGTGCGCAGTGGTGTTATTAAACTGACGCAATATTTACCGGATGGCGGACAACGTATCGTCAGACTGTTACGCACAGGTGATGTTGCGGGTTTGGAAGTGCTGGTCAATCCGACTTACGAACATTACGCGACTGTTTTACGCGATGCTGAATTATGTCAAATCCCCCGTGATGTGGTAGAACGATTAAATCGGGAAACACCGCGTCTGCATAATCAATTGTTAAATCGTTGGCACACAGCCGTCAAACAGGCGGATGAGTGGCTGACGGAATTATCGACAGGCAGTTCGAAATCTCGAGTGGCCCGTCTTGTTATCGGTTTATCGGATAAGGTCGATAATAGTTGTTATTTATTCAGCCGAGAAGATCTCGGGGCAATCCTGGGTGTGACGACGGAAACCACGTCCCGTATTATTGCAGAATTTAAGCGTGAAGGCTCCTTAAAGGACTTAGGGAAAAATCATTTTCTTGCAGATTTGGTGCGTTTACAAAACATTGCCAACGAAAATTAATTTATTCCATTGATAATTCGCAATGCATCAAAAGAGGATGGTTGCCATGATATGCCTGTTCATTCAGCGTATCAGGAGGGAATGTCATGGATACGATTGGTATATTCGGTGTCGGCGGTGTTGTAACGACTTTGCTTGTGGTCGTCGGCTTACTGGTATTTGTTATTCGAAAAGTGAACGGTCACTGACGCAAGACTAGTCCCCCCTCATCCTTCGTCAAACACAAACTTTTTAAGAGAGCTGTAGAGGCATGTTTTTATGCCGGCAGCTCTCTTTTTTTATGGAAGACTGGCAATTTTGCTTGGGTCTTCTTACATCAAATAAGAGGATATACGATCCAGCTTGTTTGAGGTAACAATGTTTTTCTTTCGTAAAACAGCGCCGACAACAACGCCCGAAAAGCAAGCAACACAACAACTACGTTTTGTTGCAAGACTTAAAAAAGATGTCGGCGACGAAATTTGGGCGGTGAGCCAGGAAGATCATTTTATTCGTGTTTATGGCGACAAAGGTGAAGATCGCATTTTATATCGCTTTAGTGATGCGGTGCATGATCTGCGTGGGCACAAGGGCACCTGTGTTCATTTGGAGCATTGGGTGCTTAAAGATGCCATCAAGCGGATTGATCATGTGGATGGCACTTATGAAATTGTTTTAAAAAACGACAAACGGTTTCCTGTATGTGAAAGTTACCGCCGCGTTCTGCAAGAAGCAGAATGGGATATGACGCCGTGATCTAACAAAAATGTGATTGCATCGTCACCTAAACGTGAAAATGCCCTTTTTCTCTTTCCTGTATAAAGGAGAGAATACTGTTGTCATCAAAAGGGCTGCTATGCACATGAAACGTACGATATTAGTTCTCGCGCTTATGGGGATGTTGGTGGGTGTTATGCCTGTCGCATTTGCCTCAAACTCTGCGCAACGTGTATCTGTTACCGGGGAGGTAATTGATACATGGTGTTATGTTACTGAAATTATGTTTGCTGAAGGAACGGCACATCATCAATGTGCCGTATGGTGCGCTGTCGGCGGGATTCCGATTAGTATTCTGGGGGAAGATGGTCAGGTATATGTGGTGCTTAAGCTTGAAGAGAGCGAAGCCAATGTGTCCAATCCGACCAGTTTAAAAATCCAGTCACATAACGTGAGTGTAAACGGTGATCTTTATCAACGTGATGGGGTTAATTACCTGTTTATTACACAAGTTGAAGATGATCATGGGATTGTGAATTTAACACATGATGAATACGGTATCGTGCCGTTCGGGGAGTAAGGACATGAAAATTCAAATAAGCTTTATCGGCGCCGTATTTGCACTGTTTATGTCTTCTGCGATGGCGGCAGAAGAATGGGGGATTGAAGGGGAAAAGACCGATCGGTTTGAAGCAAAGGTCGTAGATGTCGCATGCGAGTTAAGTGGGAATTGTCCTGATCAATGTGGAAAAGGGAAACGCCAGCTTGGCCTTTTAAAAGATGATGGCACACTGGTTTTGGCTGTTAAAAATTTTGATATTTTTGCTGGTACAGGGCAGGACTTAATCGAATTTTGTAACCAGCGCGTTATTGCCGACGGGTTGAGTATTACCAATGACAAAGTCAATATGTTTGCATTGCAATTTGTGCGGGCCGCACCTGATGGTGAATGGCGCAGGGCAAATGCTTTCATACCAGCATGGCAAAAAGTAAACCCCAACAAAAATGGGGCCGAATGGTATCGCCATGACGAAATGGTGAAAAAAGAAATTGAAGCGCGTGGTGTATTTGGCATACCGGGTTTGAAGGGGGATGAATGATGCGGGTGCGCGTTGTCTTTTGTGCTTTTTTGTTCATGTTGGCAAATGGGGGGGGGGCGCCTGGATTTGCAACAGAAAATAAAGAAACACACGTGATTGCCAATTTGTTTGGAGGGCCGTTTGACCTCGTCAATCAAGATGGAAAGCCTGTTACGGACCGCAGTTTTCGTGGACGTTATATGTTGATTTATTTTGGCTATACCTATTGTCCGGACATCTGCCCAACGGGTTTGTCAACGATGGCGATGGCGATGGACTTGTTGAAGGAGAGGGGGGCGAAAATTCAACCAATTTTTGTTTCAATTGATCCGGAGCGCGATCAACCGGCATTTCTAAAGCAATATGTGGTAGCGTTTCATCCCCGCTTGATTGGCTTAACGGGGAGTGAGAAACAGGTGCGTGCGATTGCAAAGGCTTATCGCGTCCATCGCAGTAAGGTGATTGAAAAAGGTAAACCTGCGGATGAGTATTTAGTCAACCATTCTTCACTTACGTATTTGATGGGCCCGGATGGTCGATTTTTGACCATGTTTCCACATGGCAGTGATCCCGCTGTTATGGCAAAGGCGATCGAAAAATATCTTCCTTAGCGCGACATTTCCAAAACTTGCTCTGCGTCGTAGCTCAGCCATGTTTTGAAAAATAATTCGATGGTTTGTTTGGGAATGTTACGGGTGATGAAAACCAATCGCGTGCGCTGATCCTCGGATGGCCAAGTGTCAAGTTCCAACGGTTCATGGAAGACGTGTTGCACCCCATGTAGAATGATCGGTCGCTCTGATTGTTCCTGAAGATTAACAATACCTTTTATGCGCAAAAGATCCTTGCCTTGATTTGAAATAAGCAATTGCATAGCCAATAAAAAAGCACTGGATGGCAAAGGATCGTTAAATATGAGGCTAAAGGTTTCAATACCACCATTATGGTGATGATGGTGGTCATGATCATGATCATTGTGATGTGTGTGTAAAACAGTATCGTTGAGCCAACGAGCAACATCATAATGATCGTTCTTGGGGTCGTATAACGTTGTATTGAAAAGATTGCTCAGGTTGAAATCTACACCGTGCCGATCTTGTTTGATGGCCAACGGGTTTAAATGTTTGATCTCGTTATAAAGATCGTGCAGGGCTGCCTCGTCAACATCAATATCGGTTTTCATATAAACCAGACGATCTGCAACGGCGACTTGTTTCTGACATTCTTCATGCTTTGCCAGTGTTGCCAATCCATTGACCGTATCTATCGTGCAAACTACCCCACCCAGCATATAACGTTTTGCAATACGTGGCTCTGTGACAAGGGTATGAATGACCGGGGCAGGGTCAGCCAATCCAGTTGTTTCAATAATGACACGATTAAAGGGGGCAATTTGCCCTGTTTCTCGTTTTTCATATAAATCCAACAAGGTTTGTGTGATGTCCCCGCGAACGGTGCAACATAGGCAACCGGTTGTCATCTCAACGGTTTGTTCCTCACTATGTGTGACAAGAAAATCATCAAGACCGATTTCGCCAAATTCATTGACGATGACGGCTGCATTGGCAAATTCTGGATCACGCAAGATTTGCGACAAGAGAGTGGATTTTCCACTCCCTAAAAAACCTGTCAGTAAGGTAACCGGTATCAGCATTATCTATTCTCCGTTTTTATACGTTATAACGTTACAATATAACAGAAGGCAAGAGCAAAAAATCAAACTATAGGAGCTTTGGTCAAGGTGAATTATCAATCAAAGATTATTTACCACGAGCTTCAAAAAGTGACATAATGCAATTCGACCGTTAATTTTATAATTCCAATGTGCGAATTGCGGGTGGCATGAAAAAGTTAGACCATTTTTTGGGCGAGATTGCCGAAGCGAAGACGCCAGATGATTTGGCCTTGCTCTTTGCTAAGCAAATACAATCGCTTGGCTTTGCAACCTTTGCCTATTTTAATTTTGCTGTTCCTGAAAACGACTGGGTTGCGCATCGTCACAATTATGGATTGAAATGGCAAGATCGTTATCTGGATGAAAATTATGGAGATATTGATCCGGTGTTCCAACATGGAATGCGGGCAAGATTGCCTTTTGCATGGGGCAGTCAGGATGCGTCCGGGTTGACAGCGCGACAGGTTCAAATGATGCATGAAGCCCGTGATTGCGGACTGGGGAACGGGTTTACAGTGCCCAATAAAACCATTGGATTAAAACCCTCCTTTATTTCCGTTGCCAGTGATGAAACGGATGCAAGTTTTCAATCAGCGATCCGTCATAATGCGTCTGAATTACATATTCTATCGCTGCATTTTGATGCCCATTTTGCGGAACTTTCTTTACCTCAACCATTGATGTGTGTCTTGACGCCACGCGAACTGGAGGTGATGAAATGGGCGAAAGATGGCAAAACAAATGGTGAGATATCCGATATCTTGCATATTTCCGGTAAAACAGTGGAAAACCATTTTACAAATATTTACAATAAGTTAGGCGTTTATTCTCGGACACATGCGGTGGTGAAATGCCTGACCGAAGGTTTGATCACCCCGTAAGTGAGAATGGTGACATAGGGGGATTCCCCTATATGGGCGTGCACAACTAAAAGCGATACTCCATTCAATTTTTAAACGAAGGGGTATCCGAAAATGTTATTTCAAATTGAACCGTCCGACCATCACGTTTTTATGGAACGTCTAGATCAAATGTTTCAACAACGCGCTCGTGTTTTTAAAGGCCGTTTGGGGTGGGATGTAACGATAGAAAATGGACGAGAACGCGACCAGTATGACGCAGAAGATCCAACCTATTTACTTTATTACAGTCCTGATGGATGTTTGCGCGGGTCTGTTCGCTTTTTGCCCATGACCGGGACCAATATGTTGCGAGATACCTTCCCGCAATTATTGGATGGCCAAATCTGCCCAGACTCTTCAATTTATTTTGAATCCAGCCGATTTGCTGTGGAAACGGATGGCGATCAAAAAATCAATCGTTTGCTGTCGCGTGGTTGTGCGGAGCTGTTTCTTGGTGGCATTGAGTATGGTCTTGCACATGGCAAGAAAGAGTTGATCACGGTAACAGACGTTTTTATTGAACGCTTGTTCAAATTGGCGGGCTGGTCTTCTGAACGCATTGGGGAAGAACACTTGATCGGGGACTCTCGCGCCGTTGCTGTGCGCTTACCCATAAGTCGTGAATATTTGGCGTCCGTTCGTCGTAAAACAGGCATTTTTGAGCCCGTCTTGTGGTCGCGTGCAACAGGTATGCAAAACGTTGGTTTAGAAAGCAATGCCGATGAACGCATTCAAGGTATGCATGCTTCCTTGGAATACCTTCGTGCGCAGGCAAAAGCAGCAGGAATGCCGGACATTGCGGATAAAATAGGTGCGATTGAAAAAGCCATTACCCGCGAAGTTATGAGCCTTGGCCACGCCTGATTAGATCAGTGCCCAATTGCGGATCATATAAATTGAAACGCAATTGGGCAGACTGACGGGATTTGTTAGCGTTGCAGGGAAGGGTAATCAACATATCCTTTTCCCGACCCGCCAAAAAGAGTGTCGGGATCCAATGTGGATAAGGCAAGTTTATTGGCAAAACGATAGGGAAGATCGGGATTGGCAATAAACGGACGCCCATAGGCAATAAGATCAGCCAAACCATCTTTTAAAAGTTGCTCGCCACGCTCTTTTGTATATTTACCAGCCACAATAATTGTCCCGGAATAAACCTCACGCAAATCATGTCTGAATTGCTCGGGAATAGTTGGCGCATCTTCCCAGTCTGCTTCGGATAAGTGAATATAACTTATACCGATGCGTTGCAGTTCGAATGCGGCTTTCAACATGGTTTCAATAATTTCATCATCTGCCATATTACGTTGGGTAATATAAGGGGAAAGACGAATACCTGTACGGTCTGCGCCGATTTCTGCGGCAACGGCGCTACAAACCTCAACCAGAAAACGAATACGGTTTTCTTGACTGCCGCCATAGGCATCGGTTCGTTGGTTTGACGATTTTCTCAGGAATTGATCAATCAAATAACCGTTGGCACCGTGAATTTCAACACCATCAAAACCAGCATCCATTGCATTGCGGGCACCCCGTGCAAAATCAGCAACGATATCCTTGATCTCGGTCTCTTCTAATGCGCGGGGAAGGGGGCAATCAATCATTTGCCCAACATTTGTTTGCGGATCAACAATCCAGACCTGCGCATCTGGGGACAGCGCGCTTGGCGCGACAGGCTTACCATCATCATGAAAACTTTCATGGCTCATCCGGCCAACGTGCCATAACTGACAATAAATACGACCATTGGCTTGATGAACGTGATCGGTGACCTTTTTCCACCCTTCGACTTGTTCTGGCGTAAAAATACCGGGGGTGAATGAGTATCCTTTCCCTTGGCGCGAAACTTGTGTCGCTTCGGATATGATAAGCCCCGCACTGGCTCGTTGTGCATAATATTGTGCCATCATTTGATTGGGAATATCACCCGGCTGAGTGGTTCTTGCCCGTGTCATGGGGGCCATAACAATGCGATTGGCTAATGACAATGTTCCCAAGGACAAAGGCGTGAAGAGATTTGTCGTCATGGTGGGTAATCCTTTCTATCGAAAACTGTTTGCTTGACAACAGAATTACCTCTACGGAAAATGAAAACAATTGAGGTATTATTTAAAATATATTTCGGGAAAATCGAATAATGTTACTTGATAATCTCGCGCTTTTTATTCGTATCGTCGAAAAAGGCGGCTTGGCTGTTGCTGGACGCGATTTGGGTTTATCTCCGGCAACTGTGACGGAACGCTTGAATACGTTGGAAAGCTATTATGGGGCAACGCTTTTAAAACGTACCACCCGGGCTATTCATATTACGGAAGAAGGGCGATTACTCCTTGATGGCGCCAAACGTTTATTGGCTGAAGCCAATGATCTGGAATGCCGATTAAAACAAGGTGTTGATCAAATATCCGGCCCGATCAGGTTAAGTGCACCTCTGGATTTGGGGCGAAACCGCTTAACGCCGATTATTGATGCCTTTTTAACGGTTTATCCGCAAGTCAGTATCGATTTGATTTTAAATGATGGCTATATGGATATGGTGTCCGAAGGAATTGATTTTGCCATTCGCTACGGCAATTTAACCAGCAGTTCTTTGAAAGTTAAGAAAATAGCATCAACACGACGCTTGGTCTGTGCTGCCCCGTCTTATCTTGAAAAATATGGAACACCCCAGACACCTTATGAACTGGAAAAACACAATTGTCTAATCATGCGGTTTGGGCAAATCCTTGATAATGAATGGTCATTTTCAATGGACGATCGTGTTGTTAAAATTCCGGTGCATGGTAATCGTATTGCAAATGACGGAGAACAAGTCCGCCACTGGTGTCTTGCCGGTTATGGAATTGCATATAAAGCGGATCTGGATGTGGAGGCGGATATTGCAGAAGGAAAACTTATTTCCCTGCTTGCTCCATACTTGAATGTCCCCTCCCAACTTCAAATCATTTACCCACAGTCAAACACCATGCCGCGCCGTGTCCGGATGCTTATCGATTACATTGCAGACCAAATAGCAGTTTAGCGTATGAAAAAACAAAAAAACCTCGCTCATAAGAGCGAGGTTTTTAATGGCGGATGGCTAGGGATTCGAACCCCAGGTACGTCTCCGTACAACGGTTTTCAAGACCGCCGCTTTCGACCACTCAGCCAGCCATCCTCAGATTGTGTGGCAGGTTATTAGCGTAATAGTTATGCGCTTGGCAAGAAAGAATTTCGTTTTTTTGAAAACTTTTTTTTCATTCAATGAATAAGATAGAAAAGAGGAGACTCATTGCTCCTATGAACAAGGCGCACACCCTCTTTATCAAGCCAGATGTGAGAGGTTTTATTATTTGGCTTCAATCCCTTTTTTTGCTGCCTTCATTGCCTCACTCAAGATCGCCATATCGCCGATATGGTTGGCAAGAAGGAGGATGAGTTTTGCATTTAGCTCGCGACTTTGTTCCTCGCTCAGGTCGCGGTGAAGGTCGATGAGTTCCTGATAAAAGTCGTCAGGACGTTCAATGTTTGCGTTGGTGTTAAGTGACATTGCAAAGCTTCCTTTTTTAGAGTTGAGCTGTGGCGCGTTTCAAAGCAGTTTCGATCTTATTTTGATCGAAGGTCCGCCAACGTGCTGCAACGTGTTGGTCTGGGCGCAGAAGATAGGTTGTTCCGTCTTTTGCGTCATAGCGTTCTTTGAGGCGGTTTTTGATATCCAGCATATCTTTACCAACGACAATAATATCACACGCGATACCATTAAGATCCAAAGTTTTAATACCTGGGTCCGTACCAAACGTTAAGATTTTAAAACGAGAGTCCGCAATGTGATTCAGGAACCAGCCTTCGCAACCATCGACATTGACCGGTGCGTCGGCACAGTTTGTACCGGGAAGCATTTTACCATCAAAGGTGTCTTCGTCCGGTGTATTTAATGAACTATGAAGATAAGGGGTCGGCATGGACAGACGACCGGAATTGACCAGAGGTCGCGCAAATTCATAATCGGAAGCCAAATCAAGTACAGCATCACGAAAGGCTTTTGAAACGGCACTTTTCGGTGTGATGAAATCGGTGGAGCGGGTGGAGTTCAGCAAGTTGTCCGCTGCAGCAAAAACACGCTCTTCGCTATAGCTTTCCAAGAGTTTCTCCGGTGCTTTTCCGTCCATAACCAGTTTGAGTTTCCAGGTCAGGTTATCGATATCCTGCACACCCGTATTTGCCCCGCGGGCCCCGAAAGGGGAGACCTGATGAGCCGCATCGCCGGCAATAAAGACACGCCCACATTTGAAGTCCTGGAGTTGGCGACAGGCAAATTGATAAACGGAAACCCATTCCAATTCAAATTCCACATCGTCACCAAGCATGGCTTTCAGGCGCGGAATGACATTTTCCGGTTTTTTCTCTTCTTCCGGGTCGCAATCCCAACCGAGCTGGAAGTCAATGCGCCAGACATCATCGGATTGCATGTGAAGCAAGACGGACTGGTTGCGATGGAAGGGGGGATTAAACCAGAACCAACGTTCCGCCGGGAAATCGGCTTTCATCACCACATCGGCAATCAGGAAGCGATCTTGAAAGAACTGCCCTTCGAAATCCAAGCCCAACATTTTACGGGTATCGGAATTGGCACCGTCGCAAGCGACAACATAATCGGCTTCCATTTTATAAACACCGTCGGGTGTTTCGATTTGCAAAGCAACATGATCGTCATGGTTTTTCAGGCTGATGGTTTTGGATTTCCAACGAAAATCGATTAAATCCCCATATTGCTTTTTGGCTTCATCGATCATGTATTCTTCAAGATAATATTGTTGAAGATTGATAAACGCCGGGATTTTATGGTCATCTTCCGGCAGAAGGTCGAATTGGTAAACCAGTTCTTCATCCCGAAAAACTTTACCGACTTTCCAGACGACGGATTTATCGATCATGCGTTCACCAACGCCCAATCTATCCCAAATTTCCAATGGACGTTTGGCATAACAGACGGCGCGCGAACCGATGGAAACGGTGTTGTTGTCATCCAGAATAACAACCGGAATACCTTGTTTTGCAAAATCGAGTGCGGTTGTCAGGCCAATGGGGCCCGCGCCAATAATGACCGCTTTATGGCGTTTTACGGTGCTGGATTTTTGCTCTTCTGATTGGACGTAATCAAATTCTGGATATTGATATGTGTTAAGCATTCTAATTTCCTCCCCTCATATTCTCCTTAACTGGAGAATTCCTTTTCATGCATCCATTGTGCGTGCTGCGGGGCGCGTTTTGTTTTTGCCCATTCTTCCAGCATGTCCCATTTGACATCGTCCAATTTTTTGTGCATGTCCGGGGTATCAGTGTTGGCAGCCAATTCCAGACGATGACCGTTGGGGTCATAAAAATAAATGGATTGGAACAATGTATGATCGGTCGGGCCAACAACGTTGATGCCGTCTGCTTCCATTTTTTTCTTGATTTCCATCATTTCATCAATGGAATCAATCTGGAGAGCAAGGTGTTGGCACCATGCGGGAGTGTTTTCATCACGGCCCATTTCCGGAGAATTCGGGAGTTCGAAGAACGCAAGGATATTGCCGCCACCTGCGTTTAAAAAGATATGCATATACGGGTCGGGTTCTTTCGTGGAAGGAACTTCATTTTCGGCAATGGCGAGAACGAAATCCATATCCAGATATTTCTGATACCAGAGCACTGTTTCCTTGGCGTCTTTACAACGATAGGCCACATGATGGATTTTTTGAATGGGCATTGGTGCCTCCCTGTGAAGCGGATTTATAAGTTACAAATGAAACTATAATGGTTACATATGAAACCAATCAAGTAAAAAATGCACAAAGTTTGAAAAAACTTGCCTCCTTATGCGCTATGTCCTTAAATGGTTATGGATGAAACTAAATTTAAGGGCGTCTTGGCACCATGTTGCGAAAAGATAAAAAAACGATCACTTTTCAGTTGGAGAAGTTCTTTCCTTATCTTGTGCGGATTTATTATCGTGCGGTCAGTCAATCTGTTTCTTCCATTTACGAAAATGATTACGATTTGACCGTTTCTGAATGGCGGGCTATGGCAGTGTTGGGGAATAGTAAAGCCCCCTTATCCGCAGGGGAGATCGTAACGCGTTCCAGTATCGATAAAGTGAAAGTCAGTCGGGCGATTGCTGGTTTGACAAAAGCGGGATACCTGGAGAGACGTGTCGACGAGGGGGATCGTCGTAAAGTTGCGTTGCAATTAACACGGTCAGGATATTATGTGTTCGAGGAACTGGTTGAAAAAGTACAGGAACTTGAAAACAAGCTGCTGGAAGGCTTTTCTCCTGAGGAAAAAGACCTTCTTATTACTTTGATGGCACGGGTTCGCAGTAATGCGGAAGAGCTGGATAAAGGTACTGGTGACTGATTTCTATCAGCTTAAAGGTATCCCAGTTTCATGTTGTGAATGGAGGGCATAATCTTTGTGTGAGTGCTTTCTGGTTGCGTGCATACTCGAATCTTCAGTTCAAAAGAATCTATAGCGAAATAAAAAACACTCATTTGAAGTGTTTTTTTATTCTATGCCTTCTTTTTGGGCAACTTTCTTGATGGAATAAAAATAATAAAATCAATGCATTAGTTTCCTGGATGGAAATTTCCTGCCATTTAGATGCATTTGCATGACTTTTTTCTTTGTTTTTCTTATTTCAAGTTGTCCTGCGTGAATTGAAACTGTTAAAATCAACCAAACTATAAATTAAAAATATTTTGCGCTTTTCGAGGGGCATGGGTTAACACAAATTAGGCGGGCAAGCTTATGAATTTTTTTGACAAGGGCAATCAAGAAACCGGGGATACACGCGTTGCGGATTACGTGGTGGATACAACAAATGCTGAAGTCAATCTCCCTCCCTCTTTCAATATTGCGACGGTACAGTTTGACCGGGCCGGCCCAGATCTGATTGTGACGTCGGCAGATGGGGAGAAAATCCTTGTCACCAATTATTTTGCCTCAGGTTCACAACCTGCAATTACTTTGCCAAACGGTGTGGCTTTGCCCGCGCACATCGTTCATAAACTTGCAGGCCCCATTGCCCCCAAACAAGTTGCACAGGTTGGACAGGCCCAAGGTCTTGAGCCCATCGGCAAGGTTGAAACCGCGGATGGTCAGGTTGAGGCCGTTCGTGCAGATGGCACACGCGTCACCTTAAAAGTCGGGGATCCGGTTTTCCAAGGGGATGAGCTCGTCACAGGCGGTGATGGGGCGGTCGGTATCGTTTTTGCCGATGAAACGACATTCGCCCTTGGTGAAGATGGACGCATGCTTCTGGACGAAATGGTTTACGATCCGGGGGCACAAGATGGTCAGATCGGGTTGACGTTGTTAACCGGTGCGATGACATTTGTATCGGGTGCGGTTGCGAAGGTGAACCCGGATGCGATGCAAATTACAACACCGGTTGCGACAATTGGTATTCGTGGTACCGCAGGGGTTCTTAAGGTTGCCGGCGAGACTTTGGATGCCGTGATGTTACCGGAACTGGCCGGGAATGGGGAAGGTGTTAATCCAAACCAAGCCAATAACGGCGGAACCACAGGTGAATTTATCATCACCAATAACAACGGTGATGTGGTTACGATTAACCAGCCTTTGCAAGGTGTAACGAGTACACCAAACGGGAATTCGGCGCCCCGCGTGTTTACGATGAACGAAATCGGGGCAATGGCGGGTAAAACACTGAGCAGCCTTCCCAATGCAGAAAACCTGTTACCGCCGGCTATTATGGCGGCTGCGATGAATGAGCCGGGAAATGAACAACAACTGAATCCGGAAGATGTGCTGGTTGATAATAATACGGCAGATGCTTTACAGGATATTACCCAGCAGACCCAAAGCACATTGTCCAATTTGAGTGCATCGACAGAAATTGCGAAAATAGCGGTTCAAAAAATTGCGCAAGAGGCTGATCAGCACGGGGCCGACATCACGAAGAAAATTATCGATGAGAATGCAGCGGTTAATGAACAAGCGCAAACCTTGCTTAAGGTGACGGATAATGCGTCGACTTTGTCTTCTCGGGCTTCGCAAATTGAAAATACAGCAGGGACAAATTCCGGTTCAAACGATGTTGAAGCTAACGCGCAACGAATTTCTGTGGAATGGACTTCGGACACGACCGATAGTCTTGAAGACAGTGTAGATAATGTTGCAGAAGCATACGCAACGGCAAACTCAATTGGTGCAATCGCAACAGGTGTATCTGATTTTGCATATGTTGTTGCAAGAGGCCTGAAATCGTTTGCAGATCCCGCAGCCGTTGTTGAATTGGTCAGCCAGGTCGACAGCACGTTGGCGGATGCGTTGGATGAGGCGGAGTATATCGTTTCCGCCATGACAATTGTACAGGATGCAAATTCAAGTAATCCTGACCTGAGTATGTCCGTCAAAGACCGTATGGTTGAAGCTGTCATTCGGGCCGCTAAATTCGTAAAAGACAATGGTGGCACAGACCTTGAAGCCATTGATTTTGCCCGCGAAGTCGTTGTAAGCGGTGTACCTGCCAATGGGCAAATGACGTTCAAAGGAATAACGGGGGACGTTTATAAATTTTATGACGGCATCAAGGCTGAATTGAATAACGCGTTGACCTTTAGTGGGCATGCGGATGCCTTTACCAATCTTGATAATAAACTAAGTACGCTGAACGATTTATTTGTGTCGTTAAAGTCTGTTAAGTTTAGTGAGGGCTCAGCATTTGAAGCGAAATGGGAGTTGGTTGTTGATGAACTGCTGACTTTGACCAATTACACACAAACGGCGGCCACTAAGGCAAAAGCGGTTGTTGATGCCAGTACAATCAATGATATGGACCAAGCAGCAACGGATGCTGCAGCGGCACAAACAAGTGCGAATAGTAAAGTTCAAGGTAATATTTTTAATAATTTAATGGACGAAATGGGCGACTTGATCGGAACCAATGTGCCCAGTGTTGTTCTAACAATCGCAAACCAATTTTTGTCGAAGGCAACTGATGCGGAAATAGCCACCGACACAGGCAACAATAGCGTTTTGAATTTCTTCAACCGGGTTCAAAAAGATATTAATGAAAGTGAACTAGCCGGCGCGAAAGTGACACAAGCCGATCTTGACGCGGCAACCACTCAGTTAAATGAAGTAAAAGGTGACCTTGTTGCATCCAAAGCGGATTTGTCATTGGCGCAAACGGCATTCGGTAGTGCAGCGACGGTGTTATCCAGCGCAGCCGATACTGTGGTCAGCGCGTTAATTGCGTTTAAATCAGCCGAGGCAAAACGCGATGTCTATATTGCGGGTGCTGAAAAAATCAACGACGGGACGCTTTATAACGGCACCGATCATTTTAATGCGGTTGATGGTGTAGGCATTGATGGTTTGCAGGAAGCAAAGGACTTTGTTTCTTACCAGCAAACGCAACTCTCAATTCAAGAAACGACATATAACGATGCCGTGACGGCATTGAATGATAACCCCGGTGACGTCGTGCTCGCACGTGCCGTTCTTGTTGCTCAACAGGCTGTAAATAAATATAAAACGCTGATTGAGTATGGCAATAAACTCGTTGAGACTTGGCAGGATTCTTACGATACCGCCTTGGATAAGGCGAACAGTCTGACTTCGTCAACGTCGAGTTTGCAAAACGATCTGACATTGGCTGAAAATGCAGAACAAACGGCCCGTCAAGATTTGTTGGCAAAGCTGGAAGATTTCATTACAGCACAGGAAGATGTGTCCAATGAAAGCAAGCTCCTAGCGGTTTTTGAAGCCAAGCTTGCGGCTCTTGAAGCCCGTGCAGAGCAGGAAGCAAAGATAGATTTGGACGATGCTTTCAGCGATGCGCGTGACTTGTTGGATGAGGCCTTAGCCCAAGCAAAAATTGCGTCTGACAAAGCAATCGAAGCCGATCAAAAGGTTCAGTTGGCAAAAGCTGAAAGCGACCCGACAGCGAAAGAAACACTTCTGAGTGAAGCTCAAACGATCTTGTCAGAGGCTGAAACGGCGAAAAATGCAGCCAAAAACGCATTTGATTATTTCTCAGTAGATAGTGCAAATAGCACGGATGATAACGTTCTGGCCCGTGCCATTGATGTGCGTGATAACTATCCCCGTCCGCCAAGCGAAATCGATCAGGTTATTTCTAGCATGCAGTCTTTGCAGACTTCGGCAGAAAGTGCTTATAACGAGGCCTTAAAACAGTTTGAAACGGCTGGGCATTCCGTCGATGTCATTCAGGCGATTGTGAATAATGATGCAGCGGCACAGGCTGCGGCGGAACAGGCAGCACAGGCGGCGGCAGATGCTGCAAAAACACAAGCCCTGCAAGCGGCGTTGGAAAAAGCGCAAGCTGCGCAAAAAGATATTGCGGCAGCCCTTCAGGAAGCGCAAAACCTGAAATCGGGTGCGGATATAATTGCCCAAAATAGCGTGGGAACCAACGCGCAAGCGAACGCAGCCAATCAAGCAACCGTTGTTCATAATGAATATGATCAGATTGTTGCAAAACAGGTCCTAGTAAGCGGCGATAGTAACACAACAGGTTTGGTGGAACAGGTACAGGCAGCACAAGCCGCCGGTAATCTGGATTTAGCCCGTAGTTTGGCAGAAACCGCACAAACTTACGCGAAAGAAGCTATTGGTATTGTCGAGGGGACGACCCCAACAAACGGTTTGCGCTACACGGTCACAACCACTGCAAAAGATGTCATTACTGTAATGGAAAGTGATGTGGGGGGGCGTGCTGTTGGTAATGATGGTGTTGAAACCAGCCGTAGCGGATTATTGGAATCGTCAGGAACAAAGTTGGCAGAGGCAAAAACAGTATATGATACTGCTTATGCCAATGAAAATGATACGACCCTCGGAAATAACGTAGAAAGCGTATTTGAACTGTTCAACCCCTCTGCCGGGCAATCTATTGTCTCTGCCATTTTGGCGGCAGAAGTGACAGCAGACGAACTCAGTGAATTCGGTGGAACAGATGTTGCGGGCTACATCCCGATCTATACACGCCTTGAGAATTTAAAAGCCGCTGTCTCACAAAGCCTTACAGATGCAAATGATAGTTTGACCTTGACGCAAGGTTATGCCTCTGACTCCGCCAGTATTGCAGAAAAAGCGCGTGCCGTACTGGACGCGGCAAATATGAAAGGTACGGACTTTACGGATTTTTCGTCCAAAGTGGATACGATGGGTAAAGTGTCCGGGATGATTGCGGATGAAAGCGGTCGAATTTCGGCCATTGTTCAACGTATTGAACAAATACAAAAAGCGCTGGACCTATATGACAAATTATGGGATGCGCGTGTGCAAGCTGCGAAAAATGCGGCAGATGCGAAGGCGGCGGCAGAAACAGCGGCACAACAGGCAAGCGATGATGTTCTTGCAGAACAACAGCGCCGAGAAGAACAGAAACAAGCAGAAGATGAGGCCGCGACGAAACAGGCCAAGGATTTTCACGATACGGCTTTGGCTGAACGTGATTTGGCTTCGCGGGCCAATGACAAGGCGCAAGAAGCGGCGATTAACGGGGATCAGGACAGTGCGCGCCAGTATTTGAGCGAAGCACAAGACCATACCGCAAAAGCCCAATCTGCTGCGTCGGCAGCAACAGATGCTGCGTCCGGTCATGGGGCAACGGCAGAAGGTTATGCTGAAAGTGCGCGTGAATATTATGAAACCGCCAGTGGATATGTCGGGGATGCGAAAGCGGCGGTAAGTGCAGCAGGGGATGCAACGACGGCGGCTAACAATTGGCGTAGTGGCGCGGCAACGACGGCACGCATTCAGGCGGAAGCTGATAAAACACAGGCGCTCAACAACGAGAGTGCAGCTGATACGGCCCTCAGCAATGCGTTGACGAAACTGACATCGGCGCGCACCGCCCTGAGCGGCGCAGAAGTCGATAATGCCTCTGCACAAGCGGCTTATAACAGCTTGGTTGAGTCTGAAAAGACTGCCAAGGATAAAGCTGCGGCCATCTTGGCTGAAGTTGGTGGGAATACGGATAATGTCATTTATCAGGCATGGGAAGCTGCCTATCAGGCCGCAGTAGACGCAACAAAAAATGCGCAAGAAGCTGCAAACGATGCTGCCCAAGCCTTAAGTGATGCAACCAGCCGTGTCAATGTTGCACAAACGGCATATGACAACGCATTCAGTGCCGCTGAACAAGCAAGTGAACAATTGGCAAATGCGGTATCAGACGCTGCCTTTGCCTCTTCATCTGAACAATTGGGTCGCGCTGTTTCCGAAGCGCAGGTCGAGTATCGCTTGGAAACCTATCACAGTGAGCTTGATAGCGCCCTGTCAAAAATTGATACGCAAAAACAAAATGTGGATACGCTGGCGACAACAGCGGCACAAAATTCCAATGATTTAAGTCAGGTAGAGGCCGCAAACGCGAGTGCGGAAGCAGCGGGGACCCTTGCTCAAAATGCTTATGATGATCCCAACAGTACCAATGATGCCGTTGGAACGCTCGCTAATGCGCAGCAAGTTTTAGCCAGTTATCATGTGGATATTGCAGCTGCCAACGCTGATATGGCGAATGACAATACGCACACGATTAAAGATTTGAATGACCCTAATAACGATGCAACATGGATAAAAATTAATGCAACGACAGTTATTCATAGCTCCACCTACGAAAAATATCTGACAGCACAGAAATCTGTAGCCTTAGCAGAACAAAAAGAGGAACAGGCACAGCAAGCATTGCACGATGTTCAGGCCAAAATCACTGAAATTGCACAATCTTTGGATAAAGCCAGGGCAATTGCAGCAGAAAATGCTTTGGATAACGCCACCAAATTGCAAGATTTGCAAAATGGTGCCGATGTGGCATTGGCCCGTGCGGAAGGTTCGGCTGAAAATGCGATTGATTCTGCGGCCAATGCGATTAGTGCGGCGAAAAATGCCCTTGGTAAACTGACGGCTATTGTCGGCAATAATACGGATACGTTAAATACGGACGCGCTATTAAACAGTGCCTTGCAGAAGATTGGAAATATTCAAACCATTGCACATGATTGGGGAACATCGGAGAAAGCGGCAACATCCGCTGAAATTACAAGTGCAATCAATGCGTTCGGGGATGTAAATGGCGCTGCGAGCGATTTATTGGTTCAGCTTAAAAATGCACTGAATTCTTTCAATCCGGCGAATTTCACTGGCCTTGCCCATGACGCGGCTTTGCAGGTTCAATCAGCCTTGCAAGCCCTTGTGAACGATGGGGTAAGTCCAACCGGCGGCGCGGCTGGTTTTGCGTTAAGTGCCGTGAACTCCTTATCAAACACCTTGCAACACCAAGTGGCCGCTCAGGGAAGCGGGGCGACTAACATAGATAGTGATAACAACGGTATTGACGATGGGTTGGAAGCATCCGCGAAGACGGCTGCCGGAGATGCATCAAGTGCCGCCGATTTTGCATAAAAGGCAGCTTCACAAACGGCTGCTGCACAGGGTGCCAATAAAAATGTTGCCTCTATTCAGTCTGATAAAGCGCAAGCCGATGCTGATGCTGCGGCGCGAACATCTGTCGAAGCAGACTTAAAAGCGATTGTGGCCTCGGCCAATGCCGCTGATAGTGCAGCCGATCAGGCTGAAACTGACAAAGCAACAGCTAAAGCGGAATATGATCAAGCCGTTCTGGATGTGGCGACAGCCAAAGCCCATAAAGAGGCATTGGAAAGTATTGCGCAATTTAGCGAAGATGCGCAAAATCCGATTACGGATTTGGCATCCAAAGCGGCTGTTTTGAACGAACTGAATGATGCGAAACTTGCTTATCAAGCTGCCCTGAAAGCATCGGCGGCTGCCAATATTGCACAAAAAGCTACCTCTGACGCTGCAATCGCTGCACGTGCGGCTTCTGATAATATTATTGCAGAAGCGAAAAAAGTTGCGTTAATTCTGGATCCATCTTTGCCGGATTCGACAGATTTTGTGAGTTACCTGAATACCTATGTAACGAACAATTCGGCAGCGAACCTGAATGCGAGCTTCTTCGTTGACGATACCAGCACAGCGAATGTCAATGAAAGCGATCTGGATGGGGATGGTATTTCCAACGTGAAAGAAATCTCCAATGCGCGCACAGAAACAGGCAAACAGGAAGATACGGCGCTAAAACAACAAAATATCGCCAGCACGCAAAAAGATAAAGCCGCTGCAGATCAAAGTGAGGCCGCGCAATCGGCAACGAATGCTCAAGGCGATTTGAATGCAGCAACCGCCAGTCGTGCGATTTTTGACAAGTCCGAACAAATTGCAGACAAGCTTGAACAAGCCAATACCTATGCGAGTGGTGCGGATGCCAATGCGCAAGCCGCTCAAACCGCAGCAGCACAGGCCAAAGCAAAGTCACAAGTCGCCGCAGAAAAAACCACCGACGGGTCTTTGACGGATGCAGAAAAGATTGCTCAGGCTCGTCTTGCTGCCAACGAAACACATGCAGAGCAAGTCAAGGCGGAAACGTCTGAAAACAGTGCGTTAGGCAATTTCAATCTTGCGTTTGCCGCCCTTATTGCGGCTTATGATGTCATCGGTGATCCAAACAGCCAGTTGAACAGCTTAACGAGCGCCTATACAAATATGGCCGACGCGATTAATGCGCATAGTGCAACTGATAGTAAGACGGTTGATAGCGCAACAAACACCGGACTGGAAACTGCAGAAACAAACGCGATTAACGCATATGACACGGCTTTCAAGACGTTCGTTGCAGATTTGGAGACAGAGCTTGATGCGCGTGTTACTAATCAGGATGCAAATACCTTACAGAAGGATTTGATTTTAAATGCCAAATCGGCTGTTTCAGATGCGTTTGATTCCTTAAAAGGATCTGTTGAATCACATGCGACGGCCACAAAATCAGCCATTAATGCGGAAGTAACGGCGGATCAGGCGGAAACCAATATTTCAAATGCGATCCAGACAGCCGTAAATGCCTATCAGGCAGAAGCAGACGCATCTGCCAAACAGGCCGAAGCGGATGCGGCAAAAGCTTCAGCTGTCCATGACGATAATAACGCCCAGACATCCAATGACGCGTCTGCAATTGATACGAAGATTCAAAGTCTGACAGGAAGCATTCAAACCAGATTGGCGACCTTGGAAAATGATCTTTTGGCCAATCAAAATGCATTGGGGAATGATCTTTATACGAGCCTGAAAACTCAACTGGATACATTAAAAGCGGCTGTAAATGCGGTTGATAGTAAATCAACGCAAATTACCGGGGATGTGAGTACGGCAGCGGATGCCGCATCGACAGCGGCGCAAAATGCCCGTTCTTATGCGGATGCGACGGTTGCGGGTAATGATTTAGCGACGGCAAAAAGTTATGCAACGCAAGCGGCAACCTATGCAAAAGAAGCACAGAACCAGTTAAATATCGCACAAGCGCACCGATCCAAACTGTTGGGTGTTTTAAATGATGCGACGGCCTTGGAACAGGGCTATACGCAATTGTCCAATGTGATTGATGCGAAGGTTCAATTGGCACAGGCAGAAGCCGATGTAAATTCAACGCCGATAGCACAGGATGATGCGTTCTCCACGGATGAAGACCAGAGTGTTAATCTAAATGATCATCTGCTGGCAAATGATTCTCGTAACGATGGGCAGCCCGTTCAGATTTTGGACGTTGGTACACCAAATGTGGGAACGATCGTCAAAAATGCACAAGGTGAATATATCTTCACCCCGCCGCAAGATTATAGTGGGGAGGTCCGATTTAGTTATCTGATCACTACTGATAACGGAAAAATTGCTAGTGCCAATGTAGTGATGACGATTACGTCTGTGAATGATGCGCCGATTGCGGTCAATGATGTTGCCTCAACCATTAACGAAACGTCGCCAGTTACGATTAACCTATTGGCAAACGACATCAACGTGGATGCGGGTGATGTTCTTACGGTCACGTCAATTGGAACGCAACCCGTTTACGGTACGCTTACAATCTTGAACAATGGTGTCGGGGGGCGCGTGATTTACACGCCGGACCCGAATAATCCGATTTTGAAAGCCCTTGGGGATCAAGAGGTTAAAGAAGATACCTTTACCTATGTTGTTACCGATAGTTTTGGTGTTTCATCAACGGGGACTACAACGGTAACGATTAAAGGAACCAACGATCTGCCAACGGTAAGCAATACTCAGTTATCGGTGAATGAGGATGTCGTTCATACGTTTAGTGCCGCAGATTTCCAAGCCGGGTTTAATGATGTTGACGGGGACAGTCTTGCCGCCATTCGCATTACCCAATTGCCACGCATCGCTGTAACCGATGCGCAAGGGGTTACGACATTTATTGAAAGTGGAAGTTTAAAGCTTAATGGCACCGCAGTAACCGTTGGACAAGAGATTGCGGTCAACCAAATTGGCAATCTGACCTTCCAAGGCGCTGAGAATTACCACGGGACAGTCACCCTTGGATGGCAAGCTTCAGACGGGGCCGTCTATGATGTAAATAAAACAGTGTTCTCGGAAAATGAAGCTGTCTTGACGTTTAATGTGAATTCAGTAAACGACCCGGTGGTTATTGCATCGGGTTCACTTGGTGGTTCCACTGCTGAGGATACGGTCTTTACGGGTACACTTACTGCAACGGATGTCGATGGCGACAGTCTGACCTATTCTGTGGACCCGCAGTCTTTACCGGCAAATGGTAATGTCACAATTAACCCCGCAACAGGACAATTTACCTATACGCCCAATCCAAACTATAACGGATCTGACAGTTTTGTGGTTATGGTGAGCGATGGACAGGGGAGCACGGATAGCCGAACAGTCAATGTTTATGTCAGTCCGGTAAATGATGCACCGACGGATATTAGTCTTGATAAACTGACTGTTGATGAAAATGCGGATGGGGCTGTTGTTGGACAACTCTCTGCCATTGACCCAGATAACGCGCAGGAAACCTTTACCTATACGGTAAGCGATAGTCGTTTTGAAGTGGTGGGCAGCCAGCTTAAACTCAAAGCGGGCCAAGTGCTGAATTACGAAAACCCGGCAGATCAAAACATCTCCTTAAGTGTCACCACACAAGATTCAGGTGGTCTCACCTACAGTGAAAACTTCACCATTTCGACACAAAACCAGAACGAAGCCCCGACGGATATTATCTTGAGTAACCTAAATGTTGCCGAAGATACGGATGGGGCGGTTGTTGGACAACTCTCTGCCATTGACCCAGATAACGCGCAGGAAACCTTCACCTATACGGTTGATGATCCGCGTTTTGAGGTGATTGGGAACGAATTGAAATTAAAAGCCGGTTATACACTTGATTATGAAAACCCGGCAGATCAGTCTTTCCAAATCAATATTACAGCACAAGATTCTGGAGGTTTGACTTATAGCGAAAGCTTTACCATTTCGACACAAAACGGGAATGATGCACCCACTGATATTATTCTTGATAATCTGACTGTCTATGAAAATGCAGATGGGGCTGTTGTTGGTCAACTTTCGGCAACGGATCCAGATAATGCGCAGGAAATTTTTACTTATACAGTCGATGATTCGCGTTTTGAGGTGGTCGGAGATCAATTAAAACTGAAATCAGGTTACACACTTGATTATGAAAATCCGGCAGATCAGTCTTTTCAAGTCACTGTGACGGCACAAGATAGTGGTGGTTTGACTTATAGCGAAAGCTTCACCATTTCGACACAAAACCAGAATGATGCACCCAATGATATTATTCTTGATAATCTGACTGTCGATGAAAATGCGGATGGGGCTGTTGTTGGTCAACTTTCGGCAACGGATCCTGATAACGCGCAAGAAACTTTCACTTATACAGTCGATGATTCGCGTTTTGAGGTGGTCGGGGATCAATTAAAACTGAAATCGGGTTATTCGCTTGACTATGAAAACCCGGCAGATCAGTCTTTCCAAGTCACTGTGACAGCACAAGATAGCGGTGGTTTGACTTATAGCGAAAGCTTCACCATTTCGACACAAAACCAGAATGAAGCTCCGACGGACATCATCTTGAGCAACCTAAATGTTGCCGAAGATACGGATGGAGCCGTTGTTGGGCAACTCTCTGCTATTGACCCTGATAACGCGCAGGAAGCCTTCACCTATACGGTTGATGACCCGCGTTTTGAGGTGGTTGGGAACGAATTGAAATTGAAAGCCGGTTATACACTTGATTATGAAAACCCAGCAGATCAATCCTTCCAAATCAATGTGACTGCACAAGACAGCGCAGGGTTGACTTATACTGAAACATTTACGCTGAATACCCAAAATACGCTTGATATGCCTATGGTGAGTGGTTTGGCAAGCGAGGTTGTTTCGCTTAGCTTTGATGGTGTTTCCACGATTGTTGACGTGGGGCGTGGCAACGGTGACAGTTTGGAATTAACTGATGATTTGACACTGGAAACATGGGTCAAATTTAATCAAGTAGTGGGTGACCAGACCATTGTTGCCTTTGGTGGGAATGGGGAAACCAGTTCAACCAATATTGCTTATCAGCTCTACCTCGATGCGACGGGCGATATTCATTATAAACATGAATATGGTGCCGGTCTGGATGTGGATTTGAGCTTCGATACCAACTTAACGCAGGGTAATTGGCATCATTTGGCAGTTGTTCGCGATAATAACGTTGGTGGTCAAAGCGATGTGACCCTGTATGTTGATGGTGTTTCCGTTGGGACATTGAGTTACGACGGCGCATCTCAAGCACCTGCAAGTGCGGCGGATGCGACCATGACTGTCGGCAATACAATTGATGAAACGTCACCGTTGAATGGTGAAATTACCGAGGCCCGCATCTGGTCTGATATTCGCAGCGAAAGCGAAATTCAAACATTTATGAAAGAAGTTTTGCCGCAAAGTGAAATTTCTGACCCCACTCTTCGTGGGTATTGGGATTTTGCGGGACTGGCGAAAGATGATAGCGAGTATCTCAAAGATTTATCCACATATCAAAATCATATTGTTGTCTTTGATGGTCTTCATTTTGATGGCAGTGTGACAGCAACGTCTTATTCCGGGATTACTTTAGCTGGTCATTCGGCATCGGTCTGGGCGCGTGTGGAACCCATCAGTGATGGTATGACTGATGGTGATGTTACTGTCTTCAGCATGAATGACGGAACCTCAACGCTGAATCTGTATCTGTCAACTTATGGCGAGATTACATTGGATTTGACATGGGCGGGTGGTTCACACAGTTGGGCCGTTGATTCTGGGGCTTATCCGCAATTTGCGGGCCTAGATGATGGTCAATGGCATAATCTGGGATACAGTTTTGATCCTGCGAGCGGTGTTGCGTTGTTTGTTGATGGACAACAAGTTCCCTCTTTAATTGATTCAGGAACGGGTGATTATTCGACTTTTGTCATTGATTCAATGGTGATGATTGGCGGACATTCTTCAAATTCGGCGTTGAATATGGTCGGTGATCTTTCCGAACTCGGGATTTATAACCGTGTCCTCACCCCTGCAGAAATGCAGGATATCGTGCAAAACGGTCCTCATGGTCTTTCCGCCAGCGATGTGGCCGCCTATTGGCATATGGATGATGGCGATGGATCTTATATCTCCTATGACAGTTTCGGGGATATGAATGATATTGACCTCAGTGCTTCTATTTCAGGAACACCGGTTTGGATCAATGAAACACCGGGATTGATCGATTATCCTTATCAGTCGGTTGAGATTGCTGGTGGCGGACTGGGAATTGGCTCCTATACATTCAACAGCAATGAATTTAGCGCCTCTATGTGGGTGAAGTTGGATGATGCAGGCAACGGTACGGAGTTACTGATGCTTGGTGATGGGGATATCACGGTTACAGCGTACAATGACTATATTGAGGTCGTGGTTGGTAACTCCATTTATGCAACCGTGTATAATGCAATGGAAATGGGGGAGTGGTCCAATCTCTCCGTTACTTTTGATGGGAATGAATTGAAGGTTTATTCAGGAGATAACCTTTTTTATAATGAGCCCGCAGCGTCGTATTATGATCTTCTTGGCGGTCTCGGTTCGGATACATTTGGCGGTATCTTGGGCGGGGTTGGAACGGCGCAATTTGGGGCTGTTCAAATCTGGAATAGTGTTTTAGACCAACAAGATATCATGGCGATAAGCAGCGGGGGCGTTAATCCGAGTGACCCGAACCTGTTGGCTTATTGGCCTATGACGGATGATCCTGCCACGGGTATGATCACGGATGTATCAGGTCATCAAAATGATGTAACACTCAGCGCATCACAATTTATTTCCGGTTTGCCTGTTCTGAAAACGAATGCCACAACGATTGATCTGGAAGAAGATGACAGCTTCGTTAGTCAGATTTTGGTGGAAAATAGCGAAGTTTACGGAGATGCGCTGAGCTATCAAGTGCAGAGCCAACCGCAAAATGGTGTCGTTTATATTAACCCGGATGGCAGTTTTGTATATGTACCCAATGCCAATTATGTGGGTACGGATACCTTTAGTGTGGTTGCTGTTAATGCGGGCAGTTTGACGTCATCCCCCTTCACGGTTGATCTGAATATCGTGGAACACAATGCGGTCCCGCATGTTGGTTTTGATACTTTGTCTGTTTTGGTAAATTCCTCCAATAACATCTTGAACGTTTTGGCAAATGATTATGATCAAGATGGGGATCCACTTACCATAACGGCAATTGACGGCAAAACGGGTCCCGGCCCTCATATGGTTGATGGTGGTACGGTTACTCTTGTAAACGGTGATGTTACCTTTACGCCGGCTTATAATTTTACAGGTACAGCGACGTTTGAATACACGGTCAGTGACGGACAAGGTGGTTCGCACAGCAATTTTGTTGATGTCCAAGTGAGTACGACAATCAATGGGACGGATGCGTCTGAAACATTACCTGCCGGTTCTGATGCCGATGAAAGTTTCTATGCTATGGTGGGGGATGACACCATTCTCGGTAGTGGTGGTAACGATTATTTCGACGGTGGCGATGGGGTAGATATTGTCAGTTATGCTGGCTCAACAGATGGCGTTCATGTTGATTTGACAAATATGAGTCAGCAAAGTGTCAGTCTTTCTCAAGGGTCTGATACGTTTTATTCTATTGAGAATGTAGAAGGTTCTGCCTTTAACGATACCTTGATTGGGGACACTGGTGCCAACCTGTTAACAGGTGTGGATGGTGACGATACCTTAACAGGTGGCGGCGGTGCTGATATCCTAGACGGTGGTACTGGTCAGAATCTATATATCTACAGCAGTGCGACGGACTCAATCCAAGGGGCAGCCGACGTTATTAAAAGCCTGACACCGCAGGATGCCATTCAATTTATCGGTATGCGTGATATGACTTTTGTGTCCACGTCATCGACAGATGCGGCAACCTTTATGGCAGGCGGTATGGCGGCAGATACCGTTTATTATGTGTCTGTCGGCAGTGGCGATAATTTCATTTATGTAAACGGTGCGGGCACAGGTACCGATTATACAGGAACATTTATTGTGCTGGACACAGGGGTACCGGCACCGACGGCAGAACAAATTCTGGCTGATGATTATCCGCTTTACGTGATTCAGGGAACCGACGGAAACGAAACCCTGACAGGGGATGCCGCCGTTAATACATTAGTCGGCTTGTTAGGGAATGATACGCTGCAAGGTGCGGATGGTGACGATCATTACATTGTCTCTGGTGGGACCGATTATGTAATTGATAGCGTTGGTATCAATCATATTTATGTGGATGAAGATGCGTATTTCATCACGAATATGGAACATACGGTATCGGATGAGTTCCAGATGAGCCTCTCAGACGGGATGGGGTCGCATGAACTGATCATTGATCAACACTATACCAATACAAATGCGGCATTTTTACATTTGTTGATGGACGGGCAGGATAATACCTATCAAATCCAGACCAATGTAAATATTGTACCGACGGTTGGCTCTATTCTGGTCAGTGATGGTCTTTCAGCGGAAACACTGACGGGTAGTAGCTTTGATGACATCCTCGTCGGTCAAACGGGCGATACGTTGCTGGGCGGCGGTGGTTACGATTTCTTTGTTGTCAATGAAGGGGTTGTTGCCGTTGACGGTGGAGATATGGCGTCGGAAGATGAAGTTGCCTTTACCGGTCAGACCGGTGGTGTGCTTGTTGATCTGGAAAACGGCTTTGGTAAACATAGTGACGGTGTCAATACCTTCACGATTTCAAATGTCCAAAATGTGACCGGTAGTGAGTACGACGATACGATTGCGGGTGATTTATACGATAACTATCTGTGGGGTTATAGCGGTAACGATACCTTACTTGGTGGGGATGGCAACGATACGCTGGAAGGTGGAAGCGGCGAAGATTTCCTTTTCGGTGGAAATGGAAATGACGTTTTTGAGTTCTTCGGGTCTGAGGATAGTGATCAATCTGCGACTGATGTAATTGCAGATTTTGTGTCGGGTGAGGATAAAATTTCAATTGCGCAGTCTGCAGAAAATATGAAGTTTTATGGCTCTTACGGATTTGTGGATGATCCTGCGATTACGTTAAGCACGATCGAAAGTGATCCAAAGGTGGAACCGGGACAAATCGTCTGGTTCTATAGCGACAATGCTGCGTTTGTTTATATCAAAAATGACTATTCCCAAAATGGCGGTACGTTTATTGCGCTGGTGGGATATCAAGGTGAGTTGTCGTTTGACGATTTCATCGGTGTTGGCGACAACGTGGTGGTGGATGCAACATCTGATATCTATGAAAGCGGTATTAATCAAACGGTTGTTGTTTCTGCGGCGGAATTCCTTGGTAATGATAAAGGGGCTGCCCTGCAAATTACCCATGTAAACGGTCTTGCCATCGCCGATCTTCAGGCAAATGGGTTGCATGATGCGTCCGGTGTTCTCAGTTATGACGGGGCGAATTTCACATTTGTACCGACGAACGAGTTTTCGGGGGACATCCACTTTGATGTGACGGTTGCCGGTACAGGCGGAACCGATCAAGCGAACCTGACAATTCGTTATGATGAAGCCATCGCAATCGTCGGGACAAGTGGCGATGATATGCTTGGCGGTTCTATCTACTCAGATGCGATGATCGGTTTGGATGGGGATGATCAATTCTACGGTGGTATCGGGGATGATTTTATCGTCGGCGGCGGGAATACAGCGGTCGGGGATGTCGCCGCGTATGATCAAGTTTCCGGTGATTACTCCATCGGTCTACGAGGTTCTGCATTGGTTGTTAGAGATGATAATCTCACTGATAACGATGAGGGAATAGACTACCTTCTTGGTATTGAAAAAATATATTTCAACGATATCGCCGGGAGTACGCCACATGGTCTGAGCGTCACTTATGAAGGTGACCGAACCGTAGACGATACAAATGTTGTGGCAGATACAGTTTCTGAAATTACCTATCTGTCCGATGGCACTTATGTCACCATTCATCGCCAATCCAGCAATGATTTCCTGATTAGTCGCTTCAACGAAGATGGGACCCCGTTTGCAGGAATGCCACCATTTTCAATTGCGAGCGGGGACGCTATGCCGGGTGAGACAGCCATGATTCAAGGGCTGAGCAATGGTAGCTTTGCCGTTGTGTGGTCCAGCAGTTCCGGTGATATTCTTTATCAACGTTTTGACACATCAGGCGCGGCTATTGATCTCGATCCGTTCTTTGTTTCGGACTCTCTTACTGAAACGGGTCTGGAACGCCCAGAAATGGTGACATTGGCCAGTAACGATGTGGTTGTGTCCTACATTGCAACGGATGTAAATGCCGGGTTCTATATGCGAACGCTTCCCGGTGACGACGTTGAAGCCAACATGGGCACATCGGTGTTGCTGAAAAGCTTCAATACCGTTGATGAAACCGTTTCTTCTCTGGTTGCTTTGACTGGCGGCGGGTATGCCTATGCCCATACGACCGATAATCTGGATGGTACTTATAATATCAAAATCGTTGTAGATAATGGCTCTCCGATTGAAACAGATTTTGCAATCACTACGCCTTTTGTGGATGATTTAAAGGTTGTCGAGCTTGATAACGGTAATCTGTTGACCGTCTGGAAGAGTGAGCTTGCCGAGGGGTTTGAGCAAACAACAATTAAGGCGCGTATTGTTGGTTCTGATGGCTCGCTAATCACAGATACAAATGTCATTGGCCGTGATGTCTTCGACGTCAATTTCAATTCGATGGATGGTGGGGATTACAGCCCGGATGTTGCGGTTCTCAGTAACGGCAATTTCGTTGTTGTTTGGACGGATTTGCATGAAGATGGCGATGGTGGGGCAATTTTCGGTCAAATCTTTGATCAGGATGGTAATAGCGTGGGTGAAGACTTCCTGATCAATGCGACGACCCAAGGTAATCAATATATGCCGTCCGTTGCCGCCAACGATAACGGAACTTTCGTTGTGAGTTGGACGGATGAACAAACCGATAGCAACACACACCGTGTAATGGCCCAGCAATTTGCAAATGACGGCAGTTTGGCCAGCGGCGTGACGATTGCCGGGGATGGCACGGTTGACGTCTTTGTTGGGGGGGATGGTAAACAGGTATTTGTTGCTGATATCGGTAACGATAGCATTGATGGCGGCTTAGGCCGTGATGGTGTGACGTATGCGTCCTTTACAGAAGGCGTGAACGTGGACCTTGGAGCAGGTCAGGCGACAACATCCAGTTCAGGAACAGATGAGTTGATTTCCATCGAAGGGATTATTGGAACCTCCTACAATGATACCTTGATTGGGGATATTGAATCTAACAAGCTGAACGGTATGGCGGGTGATGATTTAATTAAAGGTGGCCTAGGTGATGATTACCTGATTGGTGGTGTTGGAACGGATACAGTCAGTTTTGAACTTGCTGGATCAAGTGTTTCTGTTGATCTGTCGACCAATCAGGCAACAGGTGAAGGCAACGACATTGTTGAGGAATTTGAAAATGTAATTGGCAGTATGTACGCGGATGTGATTAACGGCGACATCTCTGATAATATGATCGAAGGCGGCGATGGCGATGATATGATTTCAGGGGGTGCTGGGAACGATATTCTCATTGGCGGCTCCGGTCTGGATACATTGGATGGTGGGGCAGGTAATGATTACTTTGTCTTCAATGATATGACGGAATTCGGTGACCTGATTTCAACGTTTGAATCTGGTGATGCTGTAAAATTGTCCTCAATCATTGATGGATTGAACGGGCTTTCGGGCTCTGATTGGGCAACCGAAGGCTTCGAATTTGGCATTCACACCGTTACGGATGTGGGGGAAGGGGCGCAGTTGAGCGGAAGCGGCCCGTCAATTTATGTCTATGCCAATACAGGGGACGATTCAGGCACCATTTATTACGATGCCGATGGTGCCGGTGCCTCTTATACTTCAACGAAAATCGCGGATATTGGTACGGGGGCAACAAGCATTACTGCAGATGCCATCAAAATTACGTATTAATCAACATCCGAGACCAAGAAGAAAAAAGGCAGGGCGTTATAAACGCCCTGCCTTTTTTGATTTCAATGGTTTGCTATTTCTTAGTCGTCTTCAGTTTCCGCACCATTTGGATAAATGCGTTTCAATTGCTTAATGCCGCCTTTGTAGGAATAGGCTTCGTATCCGGCCTTTTGCATACGTTCTGCTAAAACGGCTGATTGCGTCCCAAACGGACAATAAAGAACATAGGGCTGGGTTTTTTGAAGGTCGCGTAAGTTATTCATCAACTTGCCAGCCGTGTAATTTTTGGCACCTGCGACATGCCAATTGTCATACAGACTTTCAGGCTGACAATCGATGATAATGGCATTTTTGGGGATTTCTTCGATAAAGACAGAATGTTGGGCGACGTCTTCGTCGGTTACGTCAAACATATCATAAATGCGCGCGCCTTCGACCGCCTGGGTCAGAATATCAAAATCCATACGCTTTTCTTCTGTTTCAATCGTCTTACGACCGGATTTAACAGCGGGGCGACGTTTGTTTAATGCGCAATATTCCGGGATTTTTTCAGATAGTTTGTCTGTTCCGATTATGCGGGCATCGCGAATGATTTGTTCCTTATCAAATCCGATAAGCGGACGTAAAACGGGGATGTCGGAAACTTCATCAATCGTATTCAGGTTGGAAAGGGTTTGTGAAGACACCTGTCCCAACGCTTCGCCTGTAACAAGGGCGTCTGCGCCGATCCGCTTGGCAATTTCGCAGCCTGCGCGATACATTTGACGTTTCAGAATGACTTGCCACCAGTCCGGGCGAGTATGGGTGCGCAAATCATTGATGACATCTTCAAAATCAATGCAGTAAAGCTTGGGGCGTGTGCCTGCCCCCCAGCGATCACACAGGACTTTGGTGATTTCAACGACCATACGTTCATAGGCGGCGCCCGCCAGATTGCAGAAGACGAAGTCATTCATCGCGCCGCGTTTCATTAAATACCATGCGGCAACAACGGAATCAAAGCCACCGGAAATCAAGGTAATCGCGTTGCCCTGAATGCCAATGGGGAAGCCGCCGGGACCGTTGATTTTGCGGGTGTAAAAATAGGCAAGATCACCCACAACGTCAGCCTTGATCATGACGTCGGGATTATCCAGGTCAACTTTTTTTGCAAAAGGTCGAAGGCATCCACCAACTTGGCGTTCCATTTCGACGGACGTGAATTTCTTGCGTTGTCCCAGCCGTTTGATACGTACAGCGAAAGATTTATCCTGAACAAGATCTTTATAAAGCTCTACTGCGGCCTCTTTATGTGCTTCCAAACCACCGTCAATGATTTTGTCGATAGGGGAGAAGGTTGCCACACCGAATGTGCGCGACAAGACGTCCAACGCTTTTTCTTGATTGTCGGTATGAACTTGAATGCGGCCTTGATGACCGATGATTTCAAAGTTTATATCTGCACGCTCCAAGCCTTCGTTCATGTTGGAACGGAGCAGTTTTTGAAACTTTTTGCTGGTTGCAGGCGCTTTTAATAAAATTTCCGAAGCCAAGCGGACAATAATGACATGCGGGTATCGTGTGGACACTTCCATGACGCACTCTTTCATAAACCAAGGGTGTAAGGGGGTGTGACGCGCCTTGTACTCTTCCTTTTTAAAACTGTCAAACATTCAAAAAGAGTATTGACAATACATCTTTAAAAGATGTACAAAAAATACATTAAATAAACTAATCATGGTGATTGTTATGACCAACTGGATTTTAATTGCGGAAATAATGGCCTTTGCCTGGTTGGCAACGGCTGTTTTATTTGTTCGGGCACAACATAAATGGTCACAAAAGCAAACAACGCCTGTCAAGGACGAGGTTGTCAGGTCTATTCAGGCCAGTGCAGGACTGGCCTTTCCCGTTTGGTTGGCGTTGCTGTTTGGTTTGACGATTTATCAGGCGATTAAACTCTTTTAATTTGATGATGAAAGGGAAAAGGATATGATCTCCTTTATCAAAAATATTAACCCGTTTGTGGTGATGCCTTGGCTCATTATGTGGGTATTTGCCCCGGCACCGCTTTATATCTGGTTTATTCTGGAACATACACTTTAAGGAAACGTAACGGTGCATTTGTCGAAATTTACGGATTATTCTTTGCGTGTAATGATTTATCTGGCGGCTAAACCGGATGAGCTCAGCACAATTGATGAAATTTCGGACAAACATGGGATTTCAAAAGAGCATTTGCGTAAAATTGTCCACAACCTTGCGCAAAATTCCTTGATTGAAAGTCGACGTGGGCGTGGTGGCGGTATTCGGTTGGCGTATCGTGCTGAGGATATCAAAATCGGCACAATTGTACGCCTTGCTGAAGACGGATTTCATATTGCGGAATGTTTTCGCCCCGATGGGGGGAACTGCCGGATTTCCGGGTGTTGCCAATTAAATGACATGTTTCACGAAGCCTTGAGCGCTTTTCTAAGCGTTTTGGATAAATACACACTCGCTGATATTTTAACCGGGCAGCCGGTTTTGTTTCAACGATTGGGATTGTTTGATTTTACACATCAAACGGGACAGTAATAATGACAAATGAATATCAAGATGGTGTCAGCGAAGAAATGATTTCTGCGCTTGTGCACAAATTTTACGATGTAATCCGTGATGACACGACGTTAGGACCGATTTTTAACGAACGCATTACAGAGTGGGATCACCATTTACAGACAATGTGTGATTTTTGGTCGTCCATTACCTTGAAAACCCGTCGTTTTCAGGGACGCCCTATGTTGAAACATCAATTGATTGCGGATCGCACACGTCCTGATAATTTTGTACGTTGGCTTGAACTTTTCAAACAGGCGGTTGAGGAGGAAATTCCCCCTCATTTACAGATGGAATTTCTGGAACCTGCGGCCCGGATTGCACAAAGTTTGCAAATTGGCATGTTTCAGGTGCCCTTTGATAAAAAGGAGGTCCAGAACCAACTGAACCTCCTTGAGGGAAAAAGCGAAGTCGCTTAAACCGTCTTAGGCATCGACCAAACTGCCCCAGATATCATAATCTTCAGCATGTTCGGCCTTAACCTTGACAATATCGCCTGGTTTCAGGTCCAGTTCACCATTGATGTAGACTTCGCCATCAATTTCGGGGGCATCGCCTTTGGTGCGACCAACAGCGCCTTCTTCATCGACTTCATCAATGATAACATCAAAAACCTTGCCGATTTTGGCTTGCATTTTTTCATCAGAAATTTGACGCTGGAATTCCATTAAGCGGTTCCAGCGTTGTTCTTTAACGTCTTCATCAACAGGGTCGGGCAGGTCGTTGGCAGCAGCCCCTTCGACGGCCTCGTATTTAAAACAGCCAACGCGGTCCAGTTGGGCCTTTTCCAACCAATCGAGCAAATATTCGAAATCTTCTTCCGTTTCACCGGGGAAGCCAACAACGAATGTGGAACGAATGGTAATTTCAGGACAGATTTCACGCCATTTTTTAATGCGTTCCAACAGTTCAATCTGATTGCCCGGACGTTTCATCAATTTCAAAATACGGGGGGAGGCATGCTGGAACGGAATGTCCAGATACGGCAGAATTTTACCTTCGGCCATCAAGGGGATGACATCGTCCACATGCGGGTAGGGGTAAACATAGTGCAGACGGGTCCAGACTTTTTGATCCCCCAAGGCATTACAGAGATCATACATCTTGGTCCGTACAGATTTACCGTAAAAATCACTTTCTTCATAACGCAAGTCGGACCCGTAAGCGCCCGTGTCTTGAGAAACCAGCAAGATTTCCTTCACGCCGCTAAGCGCCAAATTTTCGGCTTCTTTTAACACTTCGCCAGCAGGGCGGGAACGTAACTTACCACGCATGGACGGAATGATGCAGAAGGTACAGGTCTGGTTGCACCCTTCTGAAATTTTTAAGTAAGCATAATGGCGCGGTGTCAGTTTGATGCCTTCTGCCGGGATTAAATCCATGTGCGGATTATGTAGCGGTGGGGAGGCCTGATGAACCGCTTCCATAACCGATTCATATTGATGTGGGCCGCTGACCGCCAGAACACCGGGATGGACTTCGCGAATGCCATCTTCATCTACACCCAGACAGCCGGTGACGATAACCTTACCATTTTCGGTTAAGGCTTCGCCAATGGCGTCGAAAGATTCCTGTTTGGCGCTGTCGATAAAGCCACATGTGTTCACAATGACGGCGTCTGCGCCCTCATAGGAAGGTGAAATTTCGTAGCCTTCTGCGCGAAGCCGTGTCAGGATACGTTCAGAATCAACCAGTGCCTTTGGGCAACCCAGGCTGACAATACCGATTTTTGGAATGTGCGTGTTCATGGCGGCTTATATAATCCTTGTCCATGCACAAGTAAAGAACAGGCAGAGGAAACATACATGAAACTTGTTCGTTTTGGTGAAAAAGGAAACGAGAAACCGGGCGTTCTGGATAATCAAGGCAATATTCGCAGTCTGGAAGGGCATTTGGATGACATTGACGGGTGCAGTATTGCAGCCGGTGCATTTGATCGTATCGCCGGATTAGATATGGACAGCCTGCCTGTGATTGAAGGTGCCCGCCTTGGACCATGTGTTGGTAATATCGGCAAAATCCTGTGCATCGGCCTGAATTATTCTGATCACGCAGCAGAAGCCGGAATGGATGTACCGCGCGAACCGGTTTTGTTTACCAAAGCGACCAGCGCCATCAATGGCCCAAATGATGATGTTTTATTGCCACGTGGGTCGGTCAAAACAGATTGGGAATGTGAGTTAGCCATCGTCATCGGCAAACATGCCAAGTATGTCAGTGAAGACGAGGCATTGGATTACGTTGCAGGTTATTGCATCTTGAACGATGTATCGGAACGGGCCTATCAAATTGAAAGTACAGGACAATGGGTGAAAGGGAAATCGTGCGATACATTTGCCCCCATTGGCCCGTGGCTGGTAACAAAAGATGAAATACCGGATCCGCAAAATCTGTCGATGTGGCTGGAAGTCAATGGAAAACGTTTTCAGGAAGGTACAACCGAAACAATGGTGTTTGGTGTACGTCACCTGATTAGTTATCTCTCGCGCTTTATGTCTTTGCAGCCCGGTGATGTCATATCGACCGGGACACCGCCGGGGGTAGGCATGGGGCAAACCCCGCCTGTTTATTTGAAGGCAGGTGATGAAATGGTGTTGGGGATTCAAGGGTTGGGGGTACAGCGTCAAAAGGTTGTCGCTGAATAATAATCCGAGTAAGAGGGCTGGTTATTCCAGCCCGTCTTTCTTTTTCAGTTCCTGAATTTCTTCTTCAACACGTTTTTTCAAAACCGGATTGGTTTCGTATTCATAACCCAATTCATCAAATGTCGGGACTGTGTCCGGTGCTTGGGCCCGCGGGTCTGTTTGATCTTTGATCGGGCTTTCCACGTTGAATTTGCCAAGTCCGTCTTGCAATAATTTTTTGATATGATCGTCGTTGCTCATGGCTCATCCTTTCAAAAAGTTTTCAACAATCTGAATTTGCTGACTTTTGTTTAATGCTGGTGCGTGACCGCAGCCTTCAATCTCAATGACTTGAGCTTTGGGGCCGGTTTGGGTCATCTGTTCAGCCCATTTTGGTAACAACAGATCGGACATTTGCCCCCTGAGGACGAGCGTTGGGCAAGTGATCTGTGCATATTCATCCCATAAGTCGTAGTCATCGGGATGAGCCGTAAACTGCGTGACGATTTTGGGGTCGTAATGGGTGGTAAGGTGACCATGATCCATACGGCGATAGGATGTTTCACACATCAAGCGCCATTGTTCATCCGTTAAGTAACCATAAGGCTCGTAAATCGTGCGCAGATATTCTTCAAGATCCGACATGTTGTTAAAGACAGGCGGGTTACCGACGTAGGTAAGAATACGTTCAACGGCACTGGGGGCCAATTCAGGGGCAATATCATTGATTATCAAATGATTGATATTGTTTTTTAACGGACCGCTTGCCAATCGAATGCCCAAGGCACCGCCCATAGATGTTCCAATATAATCGAAACTATAAAAACCAAATATCTCGCAGACCTTGAGGGCAATTTTTTCGTAGAAATCAAAGGAGTATTGTTGATTTGGGTCATTCGCCCATTGGGATAGGCCGCGCCCCAATGTGTCTGGACAAAGGATACGGTAATGTTTGGATAAGACCTGCGCAATATGGTCGAAATCACGTCCTGTTCTGGCTAACCCGTGCCACATGAGGATCGCGTGTGGTTTATCCAATCCCCATTCGCTGACGTGAATTTCGCAACCATCGACTTGAATATAATGTGATACAGGTTCGTTTTGACCTAACATGTCGCCTCCTTTTTTATTATTCTATTGATAACAAAGAAAGTGGAAAAGAGAAAGGCTCCTCACTGGGGAAGTGAGGAGCCTTTCGTTTGGGAACGTTGCTCGAAAACTTTAATGGCGATGATCCTGCAAGACCTTAAAGGGTGCGCAGATCGGGGAAAGGACCTGCAAAATGGATCGCCGTTTAAAAACAACTTGGCAAGAAGGTACTCGCAAAATGTCGATGTGAAAATCGCAATGATTACGCAGTGGTCATACCTATTACTACGTAGTATTCTTTTTACGCTTTCGTGATATGCTTTGGAAAAATTCCGCAATGAGAAAATGTAAATGCTGCGTCTGAAAATCCTCCTGCTTGCTGTACTTCCGTTATTTTTTGCGGTCAGCGCCATCATCTTTATCTTGTTTTTTCAGTCAGATAACCTGATCGATGAACAGTTGGAGCGCGTGGAAAGCAACGTAATTTCTGCAAAACATGATGAACTGCGCCATTATATGAACATGGCGCTGACGGCTGTAGACCATGTTTATGAAAATGCAAAAGAGGATGATCAACTGGCCCGCGAGGAAGTGAAGGCTATTTTAAATAAGCTGACCTATGGAAAAGATGGTTACTTTTTTGTCTATGACGGCAGTGGTACGGGGCTGGTTCATCCCGGTCAGCCGGAAATAGTCGGGCTGAACTGGTGGGGCCTGCAAGACAGCAAAGGCCGTCTTGTTATCAAGGAATTGACAGAACGTGCGCGCAATGGTGGCGGCTATTATCGTTATCTTTGGGAAAAGCCGTCCAGTAATATGGTGGGGGAAAAGCTGGCCTATGCGGTTATGCTGGAAAAATGGGACTGGATGATCGGTACCGGCATTTATCTGGATGAAATTTACGAGGAAATCGAAGCGCGCAAACGTGAAATTAAAAACCGTATTCAACATACGTTTATGATGATTTTCTGGATTGCGATTTTTGCGTTGGTTGCTGTTTTCGTCTCTGGTCTTGTGATCAATGCAAACGAACGTAAACTGGCGGATACCAAGTTAAAGGAACTCACGCAACGGATTGTGGAATTTCAAGAAGAAGAACGCGGCAGAGTTTCGCGTGAACTGCATGACGGGATCAGTCAAATTTTGGTTTCAGTGAAATATTCCATTGAGTTGGCCATTGATAAGATCAAAGCCGGGGCAAGTGATGCAATAAAACCAATGGAAAAAGGCGCCAAGGGATTACAGGAAGCCATCGGTGAAGTCCGGCGTATCTCACGTGACTTACGTCCGAGCGTTCTGGACGATATTGGCCTGTCCGCCGCGTTGGAAGCCATGTGTTTTGAATTTGGGGAAAGAACGGGGATTAAGGCGAGTTTTCAAAAGCACTTGTTTACAAAACAACTTGCACCAGATGTAAAAACAACCCTGTTTCGTATTGCGCAAGAAGCATTAACCAATATTGAACGCCATTCCGGTGCGTCGGAAGTGCGTCTGGAATTAATGAAACGCGTAGACGGGATCAGGATGGTTATTTCTGATGATGGTGTTGGTTTTGATGTTTTACGGATGGAAGGACGAAAAAATGCATTCCAAGGGATAGGCTTGCGTAACATGCAGGAACGTATAGAATTTCATGGTGGCGAGTTGACGGTCTGGTCTTCGCCCGATAAAGGTACTGTGGTTGAAGCAAAGCTTCCCCTGAGAGTGTTACAGGATGAGATATGACAGACGAAAATAATAAAATTCGGGTTCTTCTGGTAGATGATCACCCCCTTGTTCTGGATGGCATTCGATCCAGACTGGAGGACGACCCGGAAATCATGATTGTCGGGGAAGCCGGAAACGGCGAAGAAGCGTTACAAATCGCCAAGGAACGCAAACCTGATATCGTCTTAATGGATATCAATATGCCTGTGCTGAACGGGATTGATGCCGCCGAAAAATTTGCAGAACTTCTGCCCGATATTCGATTATTGATGTTAACCATGCATGATAGCCGGGAATACATTACGAAAGTTCTTAAAGCAGGAGCAAAAGGCTATATCTTAAAAGATGTCTCATCCAGTGAAATGCTCATTGCGATTAAAGCGGTTTATCAAGGTAAGACATATTATAGTTCCGGTGTGACTGATATTTTGGTCAATGAAAGCAGCAAGAAAGAAGTGCCGTTAACGGATCGCGAAAAAACGATTTTACAATTGCTGGCTGAAGGAAACAGCAATAAACATGTGGCGCGTGAACTTGACATTAGTGTAAGAACGGTTGAAACACATCGAAGAAATATCAAGCGCAAGTTGGAAGTGAAAACTTCAGCTGGGCTTGTGAAGTACGCGATTGAAAACGGTATTGTAGAGCTTTAGTATCTATATATAAGTTGCAGTGGAATTTGAGGAAACGGCGGGTAACAAAATGGATATGAGTGAAATCCTTGCGCAAATGAGTGAAAAGTTCATTGAAACAGCGCATGAAAAAATAGCTCGCCTGAATGAAATCTTGGTGCTTTTAAATCATCCGGGAGAGGACGAAAAAAGTTTACTGGAAGAATTCCACCGCGAAGTTCACAGCCTGAAGGGCATGGGCGGCACTTTCCAAATGCCTTTGGTGTCCAAGCTTTGCCATAAATTTGAAGATTTCATGTCTGGTGAAAGTATTGCTTCCGATAATTTGATAGAAGATTGTTATGCCTATCTTGATCGCCTGAATGATCTTATCGAAAGTGGGCAGGCGGGGGATTTGGAACAAGCGGATACATGGCTCGCCAATTTGCCACAAAAAGGATCAGTTGTAGAAACCCGCGATGAAACAAAACAAAATAAGGTTCTCATCATTTCCCCTTCAACGGAAATGGTGAAGGAGATTACCCCCCTTTTTCAGGATAATGGATTTGAGGTAACCAGTGCGACATCGGCCTTTCGTGGCTATAAGGCAGCGGTTTTGCATAGGCCGGATGTTGTCTTGGCAGCGCAAGTTCAGGATGAAATGGACGGGGCAGAATTGGTTCGTAGCCTTGGGGCGTTGCAGGCGTTATCACAAACGAAATGCGCAATGATTTGCCCAGACCGCAGACAAGCCCTATCTGAAAATTTGCAAGGCGTTCAATTATTGTCAGAAGCAAACGTAACAATTGATGTGATGAATTTTATCGCAGTTGTCGTTACGGCTTAGAAATTGTTTTATTTTTCCTATTTGCCTGCTAGCATGTAATCGTTGCGATTCTGGTGTCTGTCAGTTTGCAATGCATGGAATAACGCATTTGGCGTTTGTAAGTTCGGGGATATTATATGAACACTACCTTTGATATAAAGGTCGTTGAGAATGATGTTGTTTTGCGCCTGATTCCAATTTTGGATATGGCCATTGCTGAAGAATTTTTGTCATCTCTGCGCGAGTGTGCTTCCATGATGAAAAACCTTATCCTTGACAGTCAAGACGTCGAACGTCTTTCAACACCTTGTATTCAGGTTATGCTTGCGACGGCTTCAGAGATGGAGCAACAAGGCCTTAAGTTTTCCGTGCGTAATATTAGCGAAGGTTTTCAACGCGGTATATGTGATCTTGGGCTGATTGAATATTTAGATAATTGGAGTGAAAGTTAATGGGATTGCGTGTGTTAGCAGTCGATGATTCCAAAACCATGCGCGATATGGTTGGGTTCACCTTAAGAAATGCAGGGCATGAAGTCATTGAGGCGGGCGACGGCGAAGATGCACTTGGAAAATTGGGCAATGATCGTGTTGATCTCATTATCACCGATATTAATATGCCGCGTATGGATGGGATCGCCCTGATTAAAGAATTGCGTGCGCATAATATCCATAAATCGACACCTATTCTTGTTTTGACGACAGAATCCGATAACAGCAAAAAAAATGAAGGCCGTGCCGCCGGGGCGACAGGATGGATTGTGAAACCTTTCAGCCCGGATAAGCTGTTACAGGTTGTTGCTAAAGTCTGTCCTTAAAACATAGAAAAAATAGAAGGGTACGCAAACAGTGCCGCAGGAATTCGATTTAAATCAGTTCAAAGTGACGTACTTTGAAGAATGTCAGGACCTTCTGGAAACGGCAGAAGAACACCTGAGCATACTTCAAGCGCAACTTGGCAATGTTGATGTCGAAACACTGCATGCAATATTTCGGTGTGTCCATTCCATAAAGGGCGGGGCAGGTGCCTTCAATTTTACAGGATTGATCGAGTTTTCACATATTCTGGAAACAACATTGGACCTTTTGCGCGAAGGCAAAATTCAGCCGGATCATAATCTCGTGGATTGTTTGATCCGCTCAAATGACGTGCTGGGCACCTTGGTCCAAATGGCGCAAAAAGAAGTCGACCCTTCCCCTGATATCTGGAAAACGGTTGCCTCTGAATTGGCACAATTTTCCGGCCTAAAAATTACAGCAGGTGAGACCTCATCAGATGATGAAGAAATTTCTCCGCTTTTAGCATCGGTTGCAAATTATAATTTAACGACAGAAGAAGAAGAAGAACAAGGGTGGGGCTTGTTCCTTGAAAATATTTTACCGCCTTCGACCCAAATGTCTGAGATGGAAAAAGATGATCAAGGTTGGGGACTGTTTGATGATGAACCAGAGATTGAGAACAATACAGAAACAGCCCATTGTCCTGAATTAACGAAGCCTCATTATCGTATCCGTTTCGTCCCGGAACCGCATTTGCTTCAATTTGCCAATGAACCGTTATTGCTGGCGCGTGAGTTAAAAACCTTGGGAGACTGTATCGCCCATGTAGATGTTTCACGATTGCCCAAGCTTGCGGATATTGCGCCGGATGTGGCTTATTTAAGCTGGACCTTTGATCTTTATACAGACCGTAGCATTTCTGATATTGAAGAAGTTTTTGAATTTGTTATTGATGACTGTCTGCTTGATATTCAACTTGTTGATGCCCGAGAACAAATCGAAGTTACATCTGATGTGATGGCGCCTTCAGCCGAGATGGCTGAGATCCCTCAAAAGGAACCTTTGGCCGATCTGGCGGGTGATATGCAGCCCAGGGAAGCCACACCTGCACCCAGTCCTAAAAAAGAACAGTCTTTATCAAAAACAGAAACCCCAAAAGTCGATATGGCGGCGAATGGTAATGTTTCTGCGCCGACGGTGTCTTCTATTCGGGTCGATCTGGATCGTGTTGATCGTTTGGTCAATATGGTGGGTGAATTGGTCATCACACAATCCATGCTGAAGCAACAAGCTGATGAGTTGGCCAACAATGCAGGATTACGGATGACGCAAGGGTTTGAGGAACTCAATGCCCGAACGCGTGAATTACAAGAAAGCGTGATGGCAATCCGGATGCAGCCTGTTAAATCTGTTTTTGCACGCATGCCTCGACTGGTGCGGGAATTGTCTGCGAAATTGGGTAAAAAAATAGACCTTATTACCTCTGGTGAAATGACCGAGGTCGATAAGACGGTTATTGAACAGTTGATGGATCCCTTAACCCATATGATCCGAAACTCAGTCGATCATGGGGTGGAAACACCGGATGAAAGACGGGCAGCGGGCAAGCCAGAACGTGCCCGTATATATCTGCGTGCAGAACATAAAAGCGGCCGTATCCAGATCGAAGTCAGTGATGATGGTCGTGGGATTGATCGTGATCGTGTTCTTGCCAAGGCCGAAGAAAAAGGGCTGGTGGAACGTGACGCGGAAATAGATGCGCAAACCATTGATAATTTAATTTTTACACCGGGGTTTTCGACTGCAAATTCGGTAAGTGATGTGTCTGGTCGTGGTGTCGGAATGGACGTCGTTCGACGTAATATTGTCAGTCTTGGCGGGCGAATTTCTGTTTTTTCAACACCGGGTGAAGGCGCACGTTTCCTGATGTCCTTACCTTTAACGTTGGCTGTTCTTGACGGGATGATCGTTAAATGCGGGGCTGAAAAATATATTATTCCACTAACATCTATTATTGAAAGTATTCATCCCGTTCGTGAAGAAATCAAAAGCCTAATGAACGGGGGCACACTTGTGTCTGTACGAGGACAATATATTCGGATTGTCAATCTACATCATCTGTTCAATTTGAAAGATGCCGTTACAGACCCGGCAGAGGCCCTCGTGGTGATTGTGGAGACCGAGCGTTACGGCTACGTCGGCATTATGGTTGATGAGCTATTGGGACAGCAACAGGTGGTTATAAAAAGCCTTGAAGAAAATTATGATCCGATTGCCGGTGTCGCGGCGGCGACTATTCTTGGCAATGGTAAAGTGGCATTGATTTTGGATGTAGACGGTTTAGCGGAAATGGAACATAGCGCAGAAAAACGCCGTAAAAACAAAAGCCTGCAACGGCAAGTTTTATTGACTGGAGAGTAAAGGCATGTCTTCGACACACAACTATTTAATGCCACACGATCAAAAAGGTATGGAGGTTCAGGACAGTACGTCTGAAACTCGTCAATATATCTCTTTCACGATCGGGCAGGAAGAATACGGTGTTGATATTATGGCCGTCAGAGAAATCAAGGCGTGGACTGATACGACCCACTTGCCGAACACACCGGAATATATGCGCGGGGTCTTGAATTTGCGCGGCGTGATCGTCCCCATTTTTGACTTGCGCTGTCGTTTCGGTATGGGCTTGACGCAAGCCACGAATATGCATGTCGTTGTTATTGTGCAGGTTGGGCAGCGCATGATTGGAATGCTGGTTGATGCCGTATCCGATATTTTGACGATTGCGGAAGACGAAATTCAACAAATGCCGCAAATGGAACGTAATATTGATGATGAATATTTAAGTGGACTTGTCACTGTGAAAGATCGTTTGGTTGCGTTGCTTGATGCTGATTTATTGTTTAATCAACAATCTATTGAGAATGGCGTCGTGCTGGGTAAAGCTGCTTTAGGGGATAAATAAGATGAGTGAATATATGGAATACCGACACTCTTTTTGGCAGTTGTCCCGTAAGATACCGCTCTTTATCGTACTTTGTTCTGCATTTAGTGCACTTCTTGTTGTTATTTTTGCTCTTGTTCAAATTGAAAACTTCGAAAAGGCCAAGGTAGAGGAAAGCTTTAGTGTTTTAGCTGAAGAACGGGTTAAAGAGCTTGAAGTTTATTTCAAAGGCGTGGAATCTGATCTGCAAATTGTTGCGGATGCTCCGATGACAAAAAAAGCCCAATTGGCCTTCAGCCGGGCTTGGCAGATGATGGATGGGACACCTGCGGAAAACCTGAAAAAACAATATATTGAACAAAATCCTTATCCTTTCGGAGAAAAGCAAAAACTGATTTTTCAGGATGATGATCTGAGCGCTTATGGTCAGGTTCACAAAGCCTATCATCCGTGGTTCTCAAACTTTGCGGAAAAACGTGGTTACCGCGATGTCTTTTTGGTTAATCTGGATGGGAATGTTGTTTATTCCGTCTATAAAGAAACAGATTTTGCCAGTAATTTAACGGGTGGAAATTCGGAATTCAATCCGTTGGCTCAAACCTTTCAGGCCAGCTTGAAGCTGCGCAAAGGGGAACAAACCTTTACTGACTTCAGTATATATGAAGCAAGTGATAAAAAAGCGGCGGCTTTTATCGGGCAACCCATTGTTGTTGACGGTTTTACAAAAGGTGTTTTGATCTTTCAGTTATCTGTTGATCCGATCAACCAAGTGATTTCAAAACGTAAAGGGTTGGGTAAAACGGGGGAAGCCATACTTGTTGGCGCAGATCGTCTAGCCCGAAACCAATCTCCTTTATTTGAGAGAGACACAGTCTTAAAACGCGAAGTCGGTGGTGCACATGTTCGCAAAGCCTTGGACGGACAAACGGGTATTTTGGAAGGTGAAACGGTTCAAGCCGGACATACAGAACCGAGCAATCATTTCATTGCTTATGCACCATTTAATTTTAAAGACGTGAATTATGCGTTTGTTGTTGCACAAGACGCGGATGAGGTTCTCGCTTTTCTAAGTGACATTCAAAATATGCTGTTGCTGACAATGGCTGGTGTGATGGGCGTTGTGGTTGTCATTGGCATATTTATTGGGAAAAGTATTTCACGCCCCATTACGGAAATGACGGAACTGGTCTCTGAATTGGCGGCGGGGCGTGTGAAAACCGTAGAAATGCAGGATCGGGGGGATGAACTTGGCTTAATGGCCCTGTCATTGAACCAGATTTATATGATGAGCGTTGAAAATACGCGCATTCGTACAGCTTTGGACAATGCAACAACATGCATTATGGTTGCCGATGCGGATCGCGATATCATTTATATGAACCATGCCATTTTAGAGATGTTCCGGGTGGCGGAAAATGATATCCGCGAAACACTGCCGCATTTCGATGTAAATAATATCTTGGGTCAGTCCATAGATATTTTTCAAAGTGATCCACAATATCCGGTTGATACTTTATCCGATTTAAATACAGCGCAGAAAAACCGTATGACGATGGGACAGCGTACATTTGATTTGACAATGGCGCCTGTTCGCGATGCCGAGGGGCGGCGTCTGGGTAGCGTGGTCGAATGGCTGGATTTAACCGATGGTTTGACACGACGGGAATTGGACGAAACGACTGCGATTGAAAACTACCGTATTCGAACGGCATTGGATAATGCGACCACCTGTATCATGGTGGGGGATTCTGAAGGGGAAATCGTTTACGTTAACCCAGCTGCACATAAAATGTTTGAAGTGGCTGAAAATGATATCCAGCAGGTTCTCCCCAATTTTGATTCTAAAAATATTCTGGGTCAGCCGATCAATGCGTTTAAGAATACGCTTGATGGTCAGGAGAAATACTCGATCAATGACGAGGGCGTGCAGCAGGCACGTATCAAAATGGGCAGCCGTACCTTTGACCTGACAGTGGCATCTGTGAAGGATGGGGAAGATACGGACTACGGCGATGTTGTAGAATGGAAAGATATCACAGACCAACTGGCTGTTCAGGAAGAGGTTGATAATGTTGTGCGCAGTGTCGTTAACGGGGATTTCTCTCAGAAAATTTCATTGAACGGCAAGCAGGGCTTTATGCTGTCTTTGGCACAAAGTGTGAATGCATTGACCGATACGGTTCGCGATGTTTTTGACGAGATTGCACAATCCTTATCAGCGCTTGCCAAAGGCAACTTGGAATATCAAATTACGAAAGATTATTCCGGTACGTATGAAGCCTTGAAGCAGGACACCAACCAGACATCGCAACGTTTAAGAAGTATCGTCGGTGATATTATGCTGGCCTCAAGCGAGATTACCAACGCCTCAAGGGAAATTTCTTCCGGTTCTATTGATTTATCGCAAAGAACGGAAACACAAGCCTCCAGCCTCGAAGAAACGGCGGCTTCTATGGAAGAAATGGCAACGACGATCAAGCAGAATGCAGACAATGCACAACAGGCCAATCAGTTGGCCCGCAATGCACGTGATGTTGCAGAAGTTGGTGGTGATGTGGTGGTGCAGGCTGTTGGGGCTATGTCATCGATTGAAGAGTCTTCGCAGAAGGTTTCCGATATCATCGGTGTGATTGATGAAATTGCCTTCCAAACCAATTTATTGGCCTTGAATGCTGCTGTTGAGGCCGCAAGAGCCGGAGAAGCCGGGAAAGGGTTTGCGGTTGTCGCATCCGAAGTCAGAACCCTTGCCCAACGCAGTGGTGAAGCCGCAAAAGATATTAAAAACCTTATCCTTGATAGTAATCAACAGGTTCGAAATGGTGTGAAACTTGTCGGTGATACCGGGGCGTCACTGGAAAATATTGTCAATTCGATCAAGCGTGTTGCAGATATTGTCTCTGAAATTGCAGCGGCAAGCCGGGAACAAGCCAGTGGGGTTGATCAAATTAATTCTGCCATTACACAAATGGATGAAATGACGCAACAAAACGCGGCCCTTGTTGAAGAAAGTTCAGCCAGTGCACGATCTTTGGAAGACCAATCAGAGAAAATGATGCAGCTGATTTCCTTCTTTGAAACAAGGAAAGAAGTCGCCGGCGGACTTGCGGTACCTGTTGCGAAAACGATTGAAGAACGAACCGCATCAAGTGCGCAGATAACAGCACCAACACAAACCTATGATGCCTCTTTCGAAGATGAGTTCGAAGAGGAGTTAGGCGATCTGGATCCACAGCCGCGTGAACGCCAACCTGTTAAGAAAATTGTGAATGAGCCTGCGAAGGCTGATGCAAATAGTGTGGATGCCGATTGGGAAGAATTCTAAGAGAGTTTCAGGGAATGACTGAAAAGAAATTCAAACTGATGACACGTAAGAAAGAAACGTCAGCTGTTGCGTTAAAACCGAAGGTGCGCTTTATCGCCAAGCCGAAAGAACAAACGCGCGAATTTCCCTTTTCAGATAATGACTTTTCAACTCTTGCCGATTTAATTCAGTCACGCACCGGCATTGTTATGAAAGATCATAAAAAGAATATGGTTTATGGTCGTCTGGTGCGGCGGTTGCGGGCTTTAAATATTGGTTCTTTTTCTGATTATTTACATTTTTTAGCTGGAAATCGCGGTGAGGGGGAAATTGGTAATTTAGTAAACGCGATAACGACCAATTTAACCCGCTTCTTTCGGGAAGAACATCATTTTGAACATCTGTCTGAAGTCGGGTTGCCTGATGCGATAAAGGCTATAAAACAGGGGAAACAAGATCGTCTGCGCTTATGGTCGGCAGGCTGCTCATCCGGGGAAGAAGCCTATAGTATGGCAATGGTTTTGGATCAAATGTTGAATATGCGATCCGTTCCGGAAATCAATACTAAAATTCTGGCAACGGATCTGGATAGTAATATGCTGGAAAAGGGGCGTTTAGGCGATTATGACCAAGTTATTCGCGAACAGGTTCCACAAAAATATTCAATATACATCCAACCCAGCAGTCTAAATGCGGATAAATGTCATATATCCAATCACTTGCGAGATTATATCGCGTTTAAGCAATTGAATTTACTCTCGGAATGGCCCATGAAGGGGCCGTTTGATGCCATTTTTTGTCGAAACGTGATGATATATTTTGATCATAAGACCAAAGTAGAGCTGACCAATAAGCTCGTGGACCTTCTCAGGCCGGGAGGCTGGCTTTATCTTGGACATTCGGAGAACTTGTTGGATGTAGATAAACGTCTTGATCTATATGGGCGAACCATATACAGGCGCATCACATAATGTGTGAAAGGGGGGATTGATGAACGAAGAAAACACATACCTTTCACAAGGTTCAGATGATGAAAAAGCATCCCGGCGATATTGGGATCCAACGTTTAAGCATTTTGCTGTCAAAGTCGGGCCGGGTGCGCATTATGTGACGACCAGCAAAGATGAAATGATTGTCACGACCTTGGGGTCTTGTGTGTCTGCCTGTATTCGAGACAGCGAATTGGGCATTGGCGGTATTAATCATTTTATGTTGCCTGAAAGCGATACAGGAAATTGGGGGGGCGTCAGTGCCTCCATGCGCTATGGCAACTACGCGATGGAGGTTTTAATTAACGATATCCTTCGTATGGGGGGCGCGCGAAATCGTCTGGAGATTAAACTCTTCGGCGGTGCCAATGTGATGAATTCGCAAAACCTGATAGGTACCAAGAATGTCGAGTTTGTTGAAACCTACCTGCGCATTGAACATATGGCAGTTTCTGCACAACATTTAGGGGGCGAACAGGGAAGGCGAATTATTTATTTCCCGGAAACAGGGAAAGTAAAAATGAAACTGCTGGATAGCAAGGGGAATGCTGTTGTTGCAGCCGAAGAGAGCAACTTCAAAAAACAAATTGAAAAGAGAGATATTGAGGGATCTATCGAACTTTTTTAATGAGAGAATTTCAGGTTCGCCCAAACTCGCCTGAAATACTCTAAAGTTTTCGATCGAATGCAAATGCGTCGTCGCAGGTTAGAAAAAACTGCTCGGGATTTGCTTTAGGGGAGAAGGAAAAATAAAAATATGACCCGTGCCATTAAAGTACTGATTGTAGATGACAGCGCGCTGATCAGGGAGATGCTGACCTCTATTCTCAATAGTGATCCGGTGCTGAATGTCGTCGGAACAGCCCCGGATGCATTGAAAGCGCGCGAGATGATTAAGCAGTTAAATCCCGATGTGGTAACGCTTGATATTGAAATGCCCAAAATGAACGGGATAGAGTTTTTACGCAAAATTATGAAGTTGCGCCCTATGCCCGTTGTTATGATTTCGACAATGACGCAAAATAGTGCGGCTATTACGTTAGAAGCTCTGGAAATCGGGGCTGTGGACTTTGTTGCCAAGCCAAAGCACGATGTGGAACGCGAACTCGGTGAAAAAGCAAAAGAGATTATCGCCAAGGTTAAAACAGCCGCCAATGCAAAAGTAAAACCGTTGGAACAAACTATCTTTCCAGCGTCGAAAGAAACGATGGTTCCCATGCAGGGGAGCACATCACAATACAATATGATTGTCATCGGTGCGTCAACCGGTGGGGTAGAAGCCTTGCGCACAATTTTTTCTGATTTGCCCAAAGCAATGCCACCGATTTTTGTTGTGCAACATATGCCTAAACAATTTACCAAAACGTTTGCTCAACGCTTAAATGGACTGGGTGAATTGACGGTTCACGAAGCCGAAGATTATATGATTGCGCGTTCAGGCCATGTTTATATTGCACCGGGTGATCGTCATTTGCGTCTTGCGAAAAGTAAGGGGGAGGTCGTCTGTCGTTTGATGGAAGGAAACCCTGTAAGCGGCCATATCCCGTCTGTGGATGTCTTGTTTGATTCTGTTTGTCATGTGGACCCTGAGCGGACAATTGGTGTTATGCTGAGTGGTATGGGCAAAGATGGTGCAGAGTCCATGTTGAAAATGCATCAGGCGGGAAGCTATACGGTTGGACAAGATGAACAGAGTTGCGTTGTTTACGGCATGCCTAAAGCCGCATATGAAAAGGGCGGTGTCGACGTACAGGCCGATCTTAAAAAAATTGCGAATGTCCTGATTTCACTTTGTCATAAAAATAAAGAAACGGAGTAACGTTTTGACGGAGCAGGAACTACGACGGGCAATTTCACATTGGCTGAGCCTTTCCCTTGCGAAGCGGCACGGCTTGTCCGCTTTGATAAATGAAGTAGATACGGCCAACCAGTTATTGCAAACAAGTGTTGAACAATTGAGCCGGCAATTTCTGAAAATGGCAGAAATTGCACAGGAACAAGTCGCGCAAATTGATAAATTTTGTGAGCCGGAAAGGACAGGAGAGGAAACCGAGACAGGACAACCTCTTATCAAATCATTGCAAAGGCTGGAAAGAGAGCTGTGCCAACAGGCGAAAGAAAATGAAGAAAGACAAAGTCACGCATTAGAATTGGATCAGGCCCGTCTTTTGTTACAGGGCGAAATTGCAAAAGAACAAAGTGATGAACCTGTCAATTTCGATGTGTTACGCCGGGTGAGCGAAAAAATCACAGATCAACATAAATTGGCTGTGCGTTCCTCAGAGGATCAAGACCCGTCGCAACGGATTGATTTTATGCGTCATGTATTGGTTGATATCACAGAATTTGAAAAAATGCTGGGACAAACGGGTCAACGCGCGCATAGTCTACATCAAAGTATTGCTGAGATTGTTGTCAAAATGCAGTTCCAGGACCGTACCAACCAGCGCTTTTCACGTATTGCAGCAACCTTAAAAGTTATGATTGATATGTTGTCCGGCATGGAAGAGGAAACAATGCATGTTTGCGATGATATAGATTGCATTGATCCCGATCACCCTTGGTTGGAAAAAATGATTGCGGAACTGCATCTGAATGAAATGCGAGAACGGTTTGTAAAACATATTTTATTGGATGTTGAAGATAAAACAGAAAGCGGTGGTTCATCAATTGGTGTTGAACATAGCGATGCATCAGATGACATCGAATTATTTTGACAGCTTGACCAAGATTAATGCATCCTAGGTAGGATGTCTTTAAAACACGCTCTAAACAATTATTTTAATGAAAAGTTCGTCACCCGAGGATCTATTATATGGAAGAAGCCGTCCAGTTTTCTGAAATATCAGATTGTAAGATTTTGATTGTCGATGATGTCGCGGTTTTGAGAACATTGATCCAAACCTGCTTGATGAAAGCGGGATTCAATAATCTCCATTTGGCAGAAAATGGAGACGAAGCGCTGCAAAAATTAGATGAGCTTTCGCCCGATTTGCTCATTCTGGATATTGTTATGCCGGGTATTGACGGGTTTGAGGTTTGCCGCCGTATTCGAGGCAGCAAAAAATATGCAAACTTGCCTATTCTCATTCAAACAGGAATGGAAGCAACGCAGGAACGCGCACAGGTTTTTGAGGTAGGGGCCAATGATCTGATCCCTAAACCCTTGAACGTTTATGAACTGGTTGCACGCGTGAAATTGCAATTGCATAACCTAATTTTGCAACGTCGTGATAAAGCCTATCAGGCACGTATGATTCAAGAACTGGCATCCGCCCGTGTCATTCAAGAAAGTTTGTTGCCAACGAGCGAGACCATTAATCAAGTTCAAAAGAATTTCAATATTTCTATCCAATCGTACTGGCAGGCATCGTCTGAGCTGGGGGGGGATTTATGGGGTATGCAACAAATAGATGAAAACCGCTTCGGTTTTTTCATTATTGATTTTTCCGGGCATGGTGTTGTTTCGGCCCTAAATACCTTTCGACTACATACGCTGATCAATGAAAGCCACTTAAACTGGGAAGATCCAAAATCTTGTCTGGATGCCGTAAATGCCCATTTAACCAAGGTTTTGGCGGTGGAGCAATTTGCGACACTGTTTTGGGCCGTTATTGATGAAAAAGAAAATACATTGACCTATGCAGCAGCAGCTGCACCACCTGTTGCAGTCTGTCGTGGTGGGGATGTGCCGGGTATCGAATTTATTGATACAGCCGGGTTGCCCGTTGGTATAATGAACACGTACGAATATAGTAATAAAGTCATTGATTTTCCGCCGAACAGCTTTGTCTTCGTTTATTCCGATGCATTGATTGAATCGCCTGATGCAGAAGGAAAAATGTGGGAAGAAGAGGGGCTTTTGCAACGTATTAAAAAATATGCGGTGGAAGGGTTCGAGAATATTCAACCCCGACTATTGGATGAGTTTTTAAAAACGGCCATTCATCCGATCCCAGATGATTTGACGATCATTAATTTTGTACGTCCAAATGAACCATAAATTTCAGGTTTTTTGAAGAAAGCCCGTCTTACTAAAGGTTTACAACGGCTTTTACCCGATTACCTTTTTCATTATATTCAAGGTGTGTGAAGCCCATTGCGATCGCAAGGGCAATTCCGCGACCGTGTTTGCTGTTGAACTTAGCAGGGTCACATTGCGTGAATTTCTGCCAATCAAATCCAGGGCCTTGATCTTCAATAATGATTTCAATTGTGTCCGGTGTGCGAGAAAACTGAATTTGAACAAAGCGATCTTTGTATTTATCTTGTTGGAGCCGTCGCTTGATTTCTTCGTCCCAATGACCGTTTTCCAGCAATTGTGATTTTTGAGAATATGATATTTCCAGATTACCGTGTTCGATTGCATTGACCAGTAATTCGGATAATCCAAGAGCGACGGCAGACGGGTCCGGGCAAGCCAAGGAAAGCATTGTGGTCAGTGCTTCTGCCTGCTGCAAGGTTTTGAGGGTGAAGATCCCGGACTGGATCAGCCCAATCGCAGACGTGCGTGATTTTACTTCGTTTAAAAGCGCCTGATAGCGTTTAAAGTCGGAATTACCGGCCTCAATTGTATGGACAAGAATTTGTTCATGTACAGGAGCAGACATAAGATGAAAAAAGAGCTGCCGAGAAATTTTATTTTTGCTAGAGGCAAGGGGCGAAATACCGATAATAGGGACATATTTCGCAAAATCTTTTCTTTTGAAAACGCGTAAGGCTGTTTCAAAATGACAATCTTCACTCGGTATATCACAAATGATTGTGGATATTCTGTTTTTTTTATCTTGAAGGAGGTCTTCCGCATCATTGAAAGTGGAGGCGAACGTCAGTTTTATCGGGTCATTTGATAAAGAAGATATGATACCTTCTCGAAACCCCATATCTTCAGTTACAACTAACGTAACCAACTCGCCCATTCGTTGTTATCCTCCACGAGATTCTCAGTCTCAACTTATAATCTATTTTGCCTCATGCGTGTAAGGACATCAATAAGTTTTAGGTATGACTGCACTTTTTTTAAACAGTATCAAATATTGTTAAACTGTTTTAATCATGTTTAAATCTGGCGTAGTAATCGTTTTCCGTTTAAAGAAAACGTAAATGATTTATTGGATTTCAAATGGCCGCAGATATTGAATTGCGAACAACCTTTTTTATAACAGCCGTGGCGGTGGCCGCAAAGCTCAGTCTGGTTTTAAAAGAGGCGAAAAACATCTCTTTGGAAGCGATGAATGCCAAAGCGTTGGTCGCACGGGCGGGGGAGAATGTGCGGACGTTTAAGCCGATTACTGATTATATGGTCGAACTGGCCAATGATACCATTCATTTGGTTGAAGATATTAATCGGGAAGCTTTGATGATTTCTCGCTCTTCTCTGACGGCCTTGCGTGGAAAAGACGCAGTCTATCATTTTAATCTGGCTAAAGAAAAATCAAAGGATGCGCTTTATCGGGAAAGCTATGAAGAAGCCGCCAAACTGGCGGAACGGGACTTGAGAGAATTTCAGGAAAAATTACACAAAAATACACGCCGTCTTCATACCCTTTTGGAAGAAATTGAAACAAGGATGTTGGCTGCCAACGTTGTCACGTCTACGTCACGGCTGGAAGCCGCAACGGTATCGACCATCTATCGTGCCAATTTCGAAGCGATTGTGGCGAAATTTGAACATGCTGCAAAAAATATTCGTACAATCGTGAAAGATTGTCGTAAAGTATTGAATAAGAGATAAAAAATATAGGATGTCGGGGTTAAGATGCAAACCGTAAAATTGTTTGAAGGTCACTCACACGAATGGATTGCCTTTGCCCGGGACCCTGAGAAACCCGAAAAAATTATCGATACCAACCAGTATATGATTAAATCGGAACGCGAAGCGATTCTGTTAGATCCGGGTGGAATTGAACTGTTTGCTTCCATGCTGGCGTCGGTTGTGCATTATTTACCCGTTGAGCAAATTACACATCTTTTTGCGTCTCACCAAGATCCGGATATCATTTCCTCACTTGGTTTGTGGGATAAGACACTCCCGAATGCGACCCTGCATGCACCGTGGTTGTGGGAAGGTTTCTTGCGCCATTACGGTTGCGATCATATTACCTATGCCGCTATTCCTGACGAAGGAAGTACCTTAAACTTTGACAACGTAGAAATTCAATTTATCCCGGCCCATTACATGCATGCTTCGGGCAATTTCAGTGTTTATGATCCGGTTGCAAAAATTTTGTTTAGTGGCGATATAGGTGCAGGTTTAAATGCACCGGATGATCCTATGTTTGTTGAAGATTTTAACGCACATATCCCGAAAATTAAGAAATTCCATCAACGTTGGATGCCGTCTGAACGGGCAAAGGAAATGTGGATAAAACGTGTCAGACGATTGGATGTTGAAATGCTATGTCCGCAACACGGTTCGATCTACCGTGGTAGCGATGTCGGTCGTTTTCTGGATTGGCTTGAATCGATTGAAGTCGGTTCCGGTTTGAGATTGTGAGCCTTAGAGTAAATGCAATGAATAAGCCCTTAAAAAAAATACTGTACGTCGAAGACGAACCGGATATCCGCGATATCGCCACACTGGTTTTGGAAAATGTGGGTGATTTTGAAGTATGTGCAGTTGAGGGCGGGCAACTTGCCTTGGATATTATTGATGAATTTCAACCGGATATGGTGTTGCTGGATGCGATGATGCCCGGCATGGATGGACCAACCACATTTGTAGAAATTCGCAAAATGAAAGGGTTTCAGGATATCCCTATCGCTTTTTTGACTGCCAAGTTGATGGATAGTGATATTGCAACCTTTCTGGACTTAGGTGCAATCGGTGTGATTGCGAAACCCTTTGACCCCATGACCTTATCGGATCAGGTGCGCGAACTTTGGGATCGGGCTTAACGGGTCCGTAAGGCTTCATCCAACAGGGTTTGTGCTTTTTTATAAAACTCGAAAGCTTGTTCTTCTGTGATTGTTTGATCTGAAATCTCCAGGAGATGTAACTCCAGTTCTTTCATCCGGGGGCTCAGTTCGTGGAACCCATAAGTCCCCGCTGTCCCGGCAAGCTTATGTGATATTTCGATTAATTCGTAAAGATGTTCTGCGCTTTGCCATTGCGAAATATATTCCTGTGTATCGCGTAATCTTTGTTTGAAACGCTCTGTTAAGGCGGCAAGTTTGTCTGTGATTTCTGGGGTGGACATTCTTTGATCTCACTTGATTTCAGCAATCTGCGAATAATATTTAAGATATTCGAAATATAAAGTTGAAGGCAGGGATTGAAAATATTTAGAGCTATTCCAAAATTTTATGTTAGCATTGTTCTAAACTAAGCATATCGACAAGCTTAATATTAACACGGGGGAGGCACAATGTCAGATGCTGTGATACTCAATTCCTTAAATGAACCTCATGCAAATAAGGTTCATATAGAAGCACCGGCCAAATGGCTGCGTGCAGGCTGGCATGATTTTAAAATGGCGCCCGGGGTTGGATTGACCTACGGCGCCATTTTTGTTTTGGCGGGGTATGGTTTGTTTTGGGGGTTAACTGCCCTGAACTTAACCTATCTTATTTTGCCCTTAAGTGGCAGCTTCATTCTTTTTGCCCCTTGGTTGGCATTGGGGCTTTATGAAGTTTCACGCCTGAGAGAAAAAGGCGAAACACCGACCTTTGCCAATACATGTATGGCATGGAAAAAGGCGCCACGTCGTTTGGGACTGATGGCTTTTGTCTTGCTGTTGATTATGATGGTTTGGACGCAGGTTGCGGTTGTTTTGTATGCTTTGATGCTTGGCAACGCGTCACTGTCGCTTGAAAGTATCAGCATTGACCTGCTGTCCCATACAGACGGGCTTGCATTTTTAACGGTTGGATCGGCGATTGGGTTGATCTTTGCTTGCCTTGTGTTTCTTTTGACGGCTGTTTCAGTTCCTCTTATTCTGGACCGTGAAATCGGCACATTCGAGGCAATGGCATTTAGTGTGAAGACGGTTATGAAAAATAGCCATGTCATGTGGAGCTGGGCGTTCACAATCGCCATTATTGCATGGTTTGCCTTGGCGTCTTTCTTCATTGGGCTTATCGTTGCGATGCCTGTGTTGGGGTATGCCAGTTGGCATGCTTATCGTGATCTGGTTCCCGTTGAATAAAGAGGGCTTATGACACAATCGAATTCGATTGATACCCGACAAAACAAAATTGTCGGATACTGGTTGTTTTGTGTTGCAGCTATGGTTTTTATCATGGTTGTCCTTGGCGGCTTAACCCGCCTGACGGGGTCGGGGTTGTCTATGGTAGATTGGCGACCGCTTACCGGATGGTTGCCGCCTTTAGCAGAGGGGCAATGGCAGCAGGTTTTCGATTTATACAAACATTCACCTCAGTATAAAGAAATCAATTTCGGCATGACATTGGCGGAATTTAAGGAAATCTTCTGGCTGGAATATTTTCACCGTTTGTGGGGTCGCTTGATCGGTTTAGCCTTTGGCTTACCGCTGGTCTTTTTCTTTCTGCGGGGATGGATTTCACGCGAGATGCGTTTGCCGCTTTTTGTCTTGTTTCTGCTCGGGGGGGCGCAAGGGGGGCTGGGCTGGTATATGGTCAAAAGCGGTTTGATTAATGAACCGGAAGTCAGTCAATACCGCCTTATGGCACATCTTGGGTTTGCTTTTGCCTTATATGGTGCCTTGCTTTGGTGTGGTATTAAATTTGTAAAAGAAAAATCGCTAAGGGCGCGTGCACGTTTTCGACAACAGAGCCGGGTATTATGGGGCTTGAGTTTCTTAACAATCCTTGCCGGGGCATTGGTTGCGGGATTGGATGCCGGGCTGACCTATAATACCTTTCCTTTGATGGATGGGGATTTGGTGCCTGACGGATTGTTTATGCAAGACCCGTGGTGGATCAATCACTTTGAGAATATTACGACTGTGCAATTCCAGCATCGTGTCTTGGGTATAACAACCTTGTGCTTTACCTTATGGATATGGGCAACAAATACGCCGTGCCTACAGACAAGGCTTTGTGCTGTGGTTGTTGTGTTGCAAGTGATTTTAGGGATTGCAACATTGCTGCATATCGTCCCTGTTTCGCTGGCATCCCTGCATCAGGCTGGTGGTTTAATCGCCTTTAGCGCGATAACGTGGCTGAACTACGAAATAAAAGGGTGATACATGGATATTCTGGATTTTTTGCCCCATTTTCAGGCCTTTTTAAATGCGACGTCGTTAATCCTGATTTGTTTTGCTTTTTGGGCTGTCAAATCGGGTCATACGACCCGTCATAAACAGTTGATGATTTCGGCTTTGGCGGTTTCCGGTGTCTTTCTTGTTTCTTATTTATATTACCATGCCCATATCGGCCATGTTCCTTTCGAAGGCCAGGGCATTGTTCGCCCTATATATTTCACCATTTTATTTACTCATATTGGCTTTGCCGCCCTTGTTTTGGTAATGATTATCATGGCGGTGTGGCGGGCTTTGGTGCGTAAGGATTTTGTCGCACATAAACGAATTGCGCGGATTACCTTTCCCATCTGGGTGTTTGTCTGTTCATCCGGTATCGTTGTTTATGTCATGGCGTTTCATATCTACGCGAAGGTTTAACCGATTATGACGTTGAAGCAAGAATGCAAAGCATGGACAATTCTGTCTGTTGGGGCCTTGGCGATTGCGGGTGTATTTGCCTTGTTGTTGGTGTTGTCACGCACACCTTATGTGCAGGATCTGTTACCTTGGCCGTGGGCGTCTTTCTTTCATAAGGGATTGGTCGTTCACGTCATTTTCTCGTTTGTCGTTTGGTTCTTGGCAACGATGGGGGCTGTTTTCACTTATCGACTGGTCAATCATCAAGCAAAACACGCATTCACGAAACTGGGTCCGCTGAGCATCGGTCTTGCCGTTCTTGGCTGTGTTTGTCTGATGATCCCGGCTTTGTTTGATTTGGGAACGGCTGAACTTAACAATTATGTGCCTGTGATGAACCATCCGATTTATTATGCGGGCTTGATCTTATTGTTTCTTTCATTAGCGCTTGTTTCTTTACGTCAGCTCAGGCTGCTTGATGTTTCTTCTTGTTGTGCGTTTATTTATCTGATTGCCTGTACCTGTTTTCTATGGGCATGGTACGCATTACCCGCCGAATTGGCAGAACCCAGTTTTAATGAACAATTGTTCTGGGGTGGGGGGCATATTCTGCAATTTGTCAATACGGCCTTGCTGGTTCTTGTTTGGTCTGCTGTTGTTAAAAAACGACTGATTGAGGGACCATATGAATGGGCAGTTTTTGGCATCTTGCTTGTCTTTGCGGGTAGCGGGCCATTTGTTTATATGTTCAGTGATATTTTAAGTCAGGCAAACCGTGATTTTTATACCGCCTTATTGCGCTATGGCTTGCCGCTGCCTTCTGTTATTGCCAGTGTCTTTTTGCTACGTTTTCTTTTGTTTGAACAGAACGAACATAAAGACCGCTTGATGGAAACAGCTCTGTGGTTGTCACTTCTGACCTATAATCTAGGCGGCCTTTATGGCTTGTTTCTCGATGGAACCGATACACGTGTACCGGCGCATTACCATGCGGTTATCGGTGGGATAAATCTTGGTTTTATGATTTTTTATCACCGTATTGTTCTACCATTCATCGGTATTCATCCAGTGAATGGGCGTTGGTTGACATTGCAATATTGGTTCTATGGTTTAGGCCAAATCATGCATGCCAGCGGTATGTTTCTTGCTGGTCTGCAGGGTGTTCCCCGGAAAACGGCGGGTGCGGCACAAGGTATTGATAATATAGATAAAATTTTGTCTATGGGCTTGATGGGTATTGGCGGGTTGATTGCTGTTGTTGGGGGCGTGCTTTTTGTCGTTATGACCCTGAACTGGATTGTGAAGGGAGGGCGCATTCATGAAACGGCGTGATTACGCTATCCTTTTTTTAATTGCTTTGATGGCGATTTTCTTTGGGTATCAACTTGCATCCAGTTTTGGGAAGACACAAAAGAATGTCACATACCGCGCGATAGAAAACTGGTCTGATTTCAACGATAAGGTTAACGGACAATCGTTCAATGACGAGGATATCTATCTGGTGGCACGCCAATGGGAATGGTCACCCGCATTGGAATTAAAAGCGGGACAATCGTATATCCTTCACGTTGCCAGCGAAGATATTCAACATGCCTTTCATCTGGAAAAGGGGGCAACAGGACAATCGATTGACGTTCTGTTACAACCAAAAACCGAATACATTATTCCCTTGAAAATTGAACAAGAAGGCCAATATGCCATAGGGTGCACGCAATATTGTGGAATTGAACACAATAAGATGCGTAGTCGTATAATTGTACGTAAGTAATTGGTAAGTATAATAAAAAATACCAATTGATTTATCTTAAAATACCTGTAACATAAAATTATAATAATTATAAAATTCTTAATATAACCTGATGCAAAGGGGTATATTATGGGAGGATACTTTCAATTGGCGAAGCCTCGTATTGGGGTTATGATCGCCTTGACGGCAGTGACCGGCTATCTTGCGACGGTGGCGCCGGGTGAGATTAATTTGTCTCATCTTTTGGTGTTAAGTCTCGCAATGATGATGGGCTCTGCTTCTTCCAGTATATTCAATCATTTCTACGATAGAGATATCGATCGACTGATGAAACGGACCTGCCAGCGGCCTTTTGCTGTACGCAGTGTCGCCAGTCCTCAGCTCGTACTTTGGATTGCCGCAAGTTTGCTGGTTTTTGGCTGTGCTATGGCCACTTATGTTTTTAATCCGACTGTTGCCGCGCACCTCTTTTTGGGTGCGTTTTTTTATGGGGTTGTGTACACGATCTGGCTGAAACGGCGCAATTGGTTAAATATCGTCATTGGTGGTTTGGCTGGCAGTTTTGCCGTGTTGGCAGGCGCTGCGGCCGTTAACCCGGATCAATGGTTTTTGCCGATGTTACTGGCGATTGTCCTGTTCTTTTGGACACCGTCACATTTCTGGGCCTTGGCAATGCGTTTGAAAGACCAATACGCTGCGGCCGGTGTGCCGATGTTACCCGTTGTCGTCGGCAACGTACGGACATCGCGCTATATCTTAATTAACAGCCTTTTGCTGGTTTTTTCCAGCTTGTTACCTTGGTTCTTGGGGGAACTTGGGAACATTTACGGCATCGGTGCCTTGGCACTGGGTGTCTACCTTTTGCGATGCAACTGGGCCTTGATAAAAGAGCCGGACGAGAAAACGGCCATGACCAACTTTTTTGCATCTATGAAATATCTGGGGGGGCTTTTCCTTGTCGTCATAATGGATGTTCATCTTCCTCTGTAAGGGAGGGGATGACCAAGCCGTATAATAATAGTTAAAGACGATTTTGCCCTAAGTTTATTGGTTAAACAACGACATCTGGGAGGTAACCGTATGTCGGCAGAGAGTTCACATGCACATGAACATCATTGGGAATGGAGCCAAGCGCCATTCTGGGTGGTGGCGGGCGTTTTCTTTCTCGTCCCCTTAACATTTGCAGCCTATTTTCAATATCAAAATCCACTTTTGGCCGCCATTTTTGCAGGTCTGGGTACGCCCATGCTTTTGGCCGGGATTGCGATGTGGGTCAATGAAGGATTGACGGTCAAACCGTTGATTGCTGACGTGGCCGGGATCGGTCTTCCGATCTTTATTATTTCTGAAATTTTTATCTTTCTTTCCTTCTTTGTCGCTTATTGGATGATGCGATTGGGGGCGGATGTCTGGCCACCGGAAGGGACGCCGGAATTCCCGGTCACGTTACCGTTGATTATGACAGTCATATTGGTGTCTTCGTCCGTAACCATTCATATAGCGGAAGAAAAATACGCCCATAATGATCATGGCGGTTTCGTCAAATGGCTGGTTTTGACCATGCTTTTGGGACTGATATTTATCAGTATGACTTTTTACGAGTATAACCATCTTTTCCATGAAGAGTTCTATCCAGATACAAATGCATTTGGCACGATCTTTTTCAGTTTGACAGGGTTCCATGCCAGTCATGTAATCGGTGGGCTTGGGATATTTGTTTGTGTGTTGCTTCCTGCGTTACGGGGGCGAACCAATAAAACGTTTATTACCTGTGCATCGATCTATTGGCATTTTGTGGATGTTGTCTGGTTTTTCGTCGTTTCTCAGATTTATTTCTGGTGACGTATGAAAAATGTGTGTCGCATAGTCAGCGTTTTGGCGGTTACTGTGGTTTTCCTGTTGGCTTTTCAATCTAATGCAATAGCTACGCAGGTTTTTCGGGTGCCTGATTCAGATATCGACCCGGAGGCCTTGCGCATTAGCGAAGCCAAAGTTCTGGGGCTAAAACCTAAAAAAGGTTTTTCCTTTTTAAATCAGGAAGGTGAGACTTTTACCTTTGACGATTACGAAGGCAAACCGCTGGTTTTGGTGTTGTCCTATTACAGCTGTGATGGCGTTTGTTCCTCCGTTAATATTGAATTGGGTGAACGTCTAAGCCAGTTGGAAAAAGATGGACGATTAAAACCGGGCAAAGACTTTAACGTTGTTACACTTTCTTTTGACAAGAACGATACCTTAGAAACGCTTGAACGTTTTAGAAAGAACGTCGGGTTGGATAAGGGTGTTGCACAGGGATGGACTTTTTCTGTCGTGCGCCCTGAAGATCGCGAACGGATCAAAGTTTTTACAGATCGTTTTGATTTTCGTTTCTTTTGGTCCCCGCAGGATAGAACATTTTATCATCCGACGGTCTATATGATCTTGTCCCCGGAAATGCGTTTAGCGCGCATTCTATACGCACACGACATTGATAAAAGTGACATTGAACTCGCCGTACTGGAATCCCGAAACGGGAATTTCAAACCCGGCGAGATAATCAATTACGCGGTCTCTTTGTGTTACAGCTACAACTACAAAGAAGGGCGCTATGTTTTCAATATTCCCATGTTTGTGGCTTTTGGTTCGTTGTTTGTTGGCATCAGTGCCTTGGGAACATCGGTATTTGCCTTTAAGCGCAGACAGAAGAAAAGGGAGGATAAGGCATGAGGACGTTTTTAGGGAAAGCTGCAGCCCTGTCGGGTGTTTTTGCAGTTGGACCCGCGTTCGCGCAAGACGAGGGGTACGAGAGAGATCCAGCAGCAGGCTGGGATCATCTCTGGCATGAAATCATTGTCGATATTACAGTGATTGGTGTGATTTTCAGCCTTGCCGCTATTTATATGGTTTGGAAGTACCGCGCTAAAAATGAAAATGAAGTGGGGAAGGGGCCAAAGTTAACACCGGCAGCCGCGCTTGCTTGGGCTTTGATACCGGCATCTATATTTATGGCGGACGATTTTTTCCTGTCTGCTAAGGGCTGGACATTGTGGAATGACTATCGCCGCATCCCCGATGAAGCCAAGGAAATCCGGGTCACTGCATATCAGTGGTACTGGGAATTTGATTATGGTGACGAAATTGTATCTGAAGAACTTGTTGTCCCCAAAGGCCAACCGATTGTTTTGCGAATGACATCGGAAGATGTGTTGCATTCATTATACATTCCTGAATTTCGCGTCAAAGAGGACGTCATGCCGGGGCGGGTAACTTATGTTTGGTTTAACCCGAAAGAAACTGGCGAGTATGTTCATACCTGCACCGAATATTGTGGGACAGCGCATGCCGAGATGTACACAACCGTTCGCGTTCTGGAACAGGACGAATATGACGAATGGTTCAATCAAATCAAGGAAGAGGCAAACGCCAATTCCTTACCCAACAACACACAAAGCTGAGGGAGGATGCACATCAAATGAGCATGCAGACTTTCAAAGAATGGTTCTTTACAACAGACCATAAACGGATCGGGATCATGTATCTCATCGGGTCCATGACAGCCTTTGTGGTTGCCGGGATGATGGCGTTGTTGATCCGTCTGGAACAGTCCCAATTGGGGCCAACCATTACCGATAACCCCAACGAATATAACCAATGGCTCTATTTTCATGGCGCGGCTATGGTTTTGGCTTTCCTTATTCCGGGGTTGACCGGTTTTTTTGCCAACTATTTTCTGCCTTTGATGATTGGCGCACAGGATGTTGCCTTTCCGCGCATTAATGCCTTTTCCATCTGGTTGTTTTATGGCGCGATTATTCTGGCGTTGCTGAGCTTCGTGATCCCGGACCCGCCGGACATTATGTGGACAGGCTATCCGCCTTACTCAATCACAACAATGGGGAATACGGCTTATTATGTCTTCACCCTTCATTTGTTGGGATTCAGTTCCGTATTAGGTGCCGTGAACTTCCTTGTGACCGTTATTTATATGCGCGCACCGGGGATTGGCTGGAACCAGTTGAATATCTTCACTTGGACAACTGTTGCCGCGTTTGTTTTACAGCTCGTCTTTATTCCGGTTCTGGCATCTGCCGTCACTATGTTGCTGTTTGATAAATACCTTGGGACGAATTTCTTTAATCCTGAGGCGGGCGGTGATGTCCTTCTTTATCAAAACTTATTCTGGTTCTATTCGCACCCTGCCGTTTACGTCATCTTCTTGCCGGCAGTCGGGATCTTGTTCGAAATCTTTACCACCATGTGTAAAAACCGGGTCTTCAATTATAAAGCTTGTGTTTATGGCGGTGTTTGGGGCATTGTCGGGATTTCTGGCTTTGTATGGGTGCATCACCTTTATGTGTCCGGGATGCCGGATTGGTTGCGTATCGGACAAATGGTCACGACTTTGTTAATCTCGGTCCCTGTGGGGCTGATGGTCATGTCCATGTGGGGCACGCTTTATAAGGCAGCGATTACGTTTAATACCGGTATGCTTTATGCGATATCGTGTTTGTTCCTTGTTTTATCCGGTGGATTGACGGGGATCCCCTTGGCCTTGACAGCAATTACGGTTCATTTGTCTGAAACGTCATTTGTCCATGCACACTTCCATTTTATCATGGCGATGTTTTCTGCCTTCGCTATGTTTGGCGGAATTTATTACTGGTTCCCAAAAATGTTTGGGCGCTACGCCGATGGCAAATGGGCAACGACGGGCTTTATCCTTAATATCGTCGGCGTTCATGTAACTTTTATCCCGCTGTTTATCATCGGGGCGCAAGGCATGCCGCGCCGTTATTGGGATTACCAAATGTTCCCGCAGTTTGAACCTTATCATCAGGTAGCAACTCTTGGTGCCTTTATGGTGGCGGCGGGTATGTCGGTGACCATCCTGAACTGGATTGTCTGTGCGTTCAAAGGCAAGGTTGCGCCTGAAAACCCGTGGAAGTCATGTTCGTTGGAATGGACGCATGCACCGAACTGTCCGCAAGCCGGGAACTTCCCTAATCCGCCAACCGTTACGGCCGATTGGTCACCTTATGGCTATGCAGATCGTGAAGCTAATCTGAAAGCAACGACCGATCCGGGCTTTCCCGGTGCGGCAAAACCTGCGGAGTAAGAAATGAGGGAACATGCAATGAGTGAAAAACCCAATTTACCCTCCAAAACCAAGGTTGCCCTGTTGTTAGTGGCAATCGCATTGGCGGCGTATATCGGGGTTTACGTCAGGGTCTATTTCTTTGGACCCTGAGGAGGGGGTGAAGAAAGGGTCATTTTTTGGCCCTTTCTTCTGCCACCAGTTCTTTTTTCGAGAGCTTCCCGATCATGGTCTTGGGTAGTTCGTCGCGAAATTCAATATGGCGGGGCCGTTCGATTGGGGACAGGTAATCTCTTAAAAATGTTTTGAGATCATCTTCGCTGATATTTTCATTTTCTTTTAAACGAACAAAGGCCTTGGGGGCCTGTCCGCGATATTCATCATCAATACCGATGACCGTGACTTCGGCCACAGACGGGTGTTGATAGATGGCTTCTTCAATCGCGCGCGGAAAGACGTTATAGCCGGAACAAATAATTAAATCCTTGGCCCGGTCGATGAGGAAAATATAACCGTCTTCATCCATATATCCGACATCACCGGTTCGCAATTCATCCCCATGAAACGTTTCTTTTGTGGCGTTTGGGCGGTGATAATATCCGGTCATGACCTGTGGACCTTTTATGCATATTTCGCCGGTTTCCCCCCTTGGGACGAGATCATAAGGCGGTTCCATATTTCGAATGATGATTTCGGTGGACGGCAGTGGCACACCGATGGATCCTTCTTTTGAAATTCCGCCAATGGGATTGCAGGTGGCGACGGGTGAACTTTCACTCAGGCCATAACCTTCTACCAACGAACATCCGGTCAGGCGTTCAAATTTTTTGCGTGTTTCAAGGGGGAGGGCCGCACCACCACTGATGCAAAAACGAATGGATGTCAGATCATAATCATCAATGTCATTATGATTGGCAATCGCTGTATAGATTGTCGGAACCGCAGGAAATAAGGTCGGGCGTTTTTCATCAATTATTTTAAGGACAGCGTTCAATTCAAAACGCGGAACCATGATGAGTTCCATTCCACTCATAAGTCCCAGATTTAATTCTACTGTCATGGCGAACACATGGAAGAAGGGCAGAATACATAAAATGCGTTCCTTTCCCTTGTGAACACCCGGGAACCAGGCGCGGACCTGCTTTAAATTGGCAACAAGGTTGACGTGGCTGAGGACGGCGCCCTTGGGGACGCCGGTTGTCCCGCCGGTATATTGGATGACGGCTGCATCTTTTTTAGCATCAACAGAAATCGGGTCCGGTTGACCATCATTCTTCACCAAGTCATCAAAGGTGATATGTTGCAGGTCTTTTTCAAAAGGGGAAATTTCACTGCGTTTGAAAACACTGAACAACACGCTTTTCATCGGTGTGAGAATATCACTCATCGAACATACGATAACTTTTTTAAGCGGTGTCGTGTCAATCAGTTCATTAACTTTGGGGTAGAGCTGTTGCAGGTCTAGTGTCACCATGATTTCTGTTTGGCTGTCTTCGACCTGAAATTCCAGTTCTTTGCGAACATATAACGGATTGTAATTCACGACTGTTCCGCCCACAGTCAGAATAGCGTAATAGCAAATGACGTAGTAAGGACAGTTTGGCAGGCATAGGCCGACTTTTACGCCACGGCGAACCCCAAGAAGCTGAAATCCCTTGGCCGCCCGGCCAACCAGATCGGCAATTTCGCTATAGCTATACTTGCGGCCTAAAAAATCCAGACAGGGACGATCACTATATTCAGCACAAGCCTGTTCGAAAAAAGCGTGCAAGGGGCGCATATCCTGTGTGATTTCAGCATCCACACCATCGGCATAAGCCTTTAACCAAGGAAAGCTATGTTCAGCCATGATCACAAATTCCTTTCAATGCGGTTGACGAAATCAATAATGTGCTGACGTGTCCCGCCAATATCTTCGGTTACAATACCATGTCGGGTTGAAGGCACCATAACAAGTTCCGGCGTTGTGCCCGCCATTTCAGCACGGATTAGTCGCGCACTTTCCGGTTTTACGACTTTTTCCTGATCGCCTTGTATTAAGCGGGTGGGGCATTTTACACGATAAAGGTTTTGTTCCATATCATCGACCAGAAGGCGCAATTCATGTAAGGCCCTGATGGGGATATGTTTGTAATTGATATCGGGGTGTTCGGACTCGTTGATGATGTAGGGCAGGATCCCTTCTTGTGCCGCCAACCATTTTGCCAGTCGGTTGGCATGATGGATCAGGGGCACAAACATCAAGTTGGGATTGGCAAAACGCAAAGGAGTGGAGATTGCACATATCCCCGCAAGTTTTGGATCGTGTTCTGCGGCAAAACGCAAGGTCAAGGCGCCACCGGTTGAAAAACCGACAATGATGACTTTTTCACTGCGCATGGATAAAAGATCGTACCCGAGTTTGAGAGAGCGCATCCAGTCTTGCCAACTTCGATCACGCAAATCACACGGTGACGTTCCATGACCCTCGAGACGGGGACCATAAACCCAGTATCCTTCCGCCGCCAATTGATGGCCAAGACCGATCATTTCTGCAGGTGAGGCTAGAAAGCCGTGAACCAACAGGACCGAGGTTTTTTTGACTTCTTTTCCGGTCGGGGCAAGATAAAACGGGCTGGCATCTGCGGTGGCTGTCTGTTGGGTGTTAATCTCTTCATAGGCCGGGACGCTAAAACGTTCTTTTGCCTGACGATACGCATGTACTTCATCTTCAAAAAAGTATTGCGCCCAATGATCCAGTGTAAGTTCCTGTTTATGATTAAGGGCACGATGAATTGCTGTTTTGATCCCGTCGACAGGGGCACATTCGTTGGCGTAAACACAAATCGGGTTTTCCATACGTACATCGTGGAAATCGTGTTCAAGTTTAAGCTTGGGTAAAAAATGGATATTGTCGTCTTTTATTTCGACCAGGTTTGCCCGCTGTGCCGATGTCAGGAATTGCTTGATTTCCTCGCAATGCCCGTCTCGCAAGTTTCTGTATGTTTCGGCATATAAAAGGGATCTATGCAAATGAATGCCTTGTTCATGGCTGACGTAACGCGCTGCCAGATACAGTACATGCAGGAAATCCGATTGAGGTAGAGTGTCTGTGCCCCGGTCCAGAAATTCCAGAATAAGGGCTGAGGCGATATGGGAAAGATTGACCGTCACCAGACCATACATGTCTTCCATAATCTGATCGCGCACCTGTTCGGTTTTATTACGAAGACGCGTTCCGGCAAGACGTTTGAGGAACTGTTCACTTTGTGGGCCCATTGCAAATAAATCGTTTAATCCGGTAATACCTTCAACAGCTTGGCGAACAACGATCTTTTCCCACCATGTCCAAAATTGTGCCATTTCAATCGGTTTGCCCATGCGGATATCCATATCGGTATCTTTCAGCATGAGGTTGCCTTCAATCAGCAATTCCTCGGCATATTTCTTGGGCAGTTTGCCGGTTAATCGTTCGACGCTGTTTTTAAGGAAATTTTCGGTGATGCGGATGGGGTAAAAGGTAATGTTGCTGGGAACAATCCGTGTGGGTTCGTGGCAGCGTTCCAGCAATGTTTCAACACTGTCCAGACCAATTTCTTCCACCCAATGTTCTAAAAGATCATGGTCATTGCGTTGATGGGCGCATTGAACGGCTTGTTTGAATTGATCAAGCACAAGGGCAAGACGGACCGCTCCGCTGTGGTGTTTTCTGCGTTCAAGCGCGGTTGGGGAAAAGACGGAATAATCCCCTTTCGCCGACATAATTTTCTTGTCTTTGACCATGCCGCCTTCAGGGAAAATAATGACCTTTCGCCCCCGCAGAATATCTTTTGCCAGTACGGATAACAGGTTTGGCATATTGTTGGGCAGGGCACCGACGGCATGCAGATAATTGGTGAACCGTTCATCCCCGCTAAAGAATTCAGCAGAGGCGACAGAGCGGCAATAGGCTTTTTGCTCTTGATAAATCAGGTATTGGGGAATAAAGGTTTCAAAACGGGCAAAATGATTGAACAGAAAAATATGACCCTGTTCGACCTGATTGCGATCGGCATGAAGTTTGATGTTAACCCCAAGCATTCGCTTGACCGTGGAAAAAGCACGCACGGACCAGCCATAGGTTTGCGGATTAATATCAGGCGGGCTGAAATGTTGCATTCCGGGATTGACCCTTTCCATAGTTCCCCTGTGTTAGTATGTAGGGAGGGGCGCTGTAAAAACAACATATTTTTGAGTAAGATAGCAATGAAAGAACTGGGTTCTGCACAATTGGGCTGGAAAGAAAACAAAACCCCTGTATCCGGACGCTTTGATGATGTGTATTTCAGTGTGGATGATGGCATTGCGGAATCTCTTTATGTCTTTGTGCATGGTTGCGGTCTTCCTGACGCATTTGCAGGCAAGCAAGCATTTAACATTGCGGAAACCGGGTTTGGGACAGGGTTAAATTTCCTTTTGACGTGGCAAGTCTGGAAAGAAAGTAAAACAGATTGTCAGTTAAACTATTTTTCGGTGGAAGCTTTTCCACTGGATAAGGAAGAATTGAAACAGGCCTATGCAAATTTTCCTGACCTCGTTCCCTTTGCCGCTGAATTTCTGGATCATTATCCAACACTAAATCCGGGATTTCACCATATTGTTTTGGAAGGCGGCAAGGTTAAGCTGACCCTGATGCTTGGGGATGCCGCCGATATGTTTGCACAATTGGACGGGCAAATTGATGCCTGGTATCTGGACGGTTTTGCCCCCGCAAAAAACCCTGAAATGTGGCGCGACGACGTCTTTGAACAAATCGGGCGTTTATCCACATGCGGCAGCGTTCTCTCTACCTTTACGGCGGCAGGTTTTGTCAAACGCGGTTTGCGTGATGTTGGCTTTGATATGTCGAAACGTCGAGGATTTGGACGCAAGCGCGATAGCTTGATTGGTGTATTCGAAGGCGATGAAAAAAGACAACCCGCACCGTGGTTCAGCAAACCGCAGAAAGAATTTAAAAAACAAAAAATTGCGGTCATTGGCGCAGGGATTGCCGGATGTGCAACCGCCCGGCGTTTAATCGCAGATGGTCATGATGTGACTTTATTTGATCGAAATGACCGGGCAGGGCAAGAAGGGTCCGGTAATCGGTTAGGTCTGGTCAAACCACGATTAACGCAGGAAGGTTGGTTTAATGTCCGAACGTACCTGCATGCGCTTTATTACTATGATCATCTTGATGTAACACCGTGGCAAGGTGCGCGCGGCCTGTTTCAGATGGAACAGGATACAGCAGACCGTTTGAAATTAAAATTGCTGGCGGAAAAAGAGATTTTGCCACCGGATCATATGCGTCTTGTCACAGCACAAGAAGCCAGTGCGTTAATTGGCGTGTCTGTGCCGCGCGGCGGGTTATGGTTTAGCAAAGCAGGATATGTGGAACCTTCCGCCCTGTGTCAGGCCCTAAGTGCTGATATGCAAACAAGATTTAGTACGGATATTACCGCCTTGATCCGTCATACAGACGGCTGGCAACTGAAGTCGGGGGAGGATGTCGTTTTTGAAGGGGATAGCGTTGTGTTGGCCACGGCGGGCGAAAATGCGGCCTTAAACCCCTATAGTAAAATGATTATGCGTGGGCGGCGTGGGCAGGTCTCTTATGTCCGTGCGACAAAGGAAAGTGAAAAAACACAATGTCCGTTAACCTGCGGCGGTTATTTCATCCCTGCCAAAGGCGGACAGCATATTGTCGGGGCAACTTTTGATCATTGGCCGGATTTCTTTGATAAAAGTTATCGCGAGGTAACAGAGCAAAGCCACGCAAAGAACCGCGATAAATTGCGTGATTATTTTCCCGACATGGATTTTGTGGTTGAAGGGGGGCGAGCCTCCATTCGCGCTATGACACCAGACCATACGCCTATTGTCGGGCCGGTTTTTGAGGATACGTGGTACAAAGAGGTTTATGCTCATTTAAAACATGGCGCGAAAGGAAAGGTCTTCCCCGATGCGCAATATGTTGATGGACTTTATACCATTTGCGGTCTCGGTGCACGTGGTGTACAGACGGCGCCCTTGTTGGCGGATGTGATTGCCGCTTATATTTCCGGCACACCTTGTCCACTGGAAAACAGTTTTCGTGAGGCCTTGCACCCGGCCCGTTTCCTTATCCGTGATATTCGAAAGGACCGTTTGACATGACCCTTCGCCCGAGCGTTGTTTCCCCACAATCTATGAAAAATTTACGCCCCCGTAATGGCGGCGGGCAACCACAAAAAATGATGGTGATTGATTGCCGACATGAAAGTCACTGGAAAGCAATCCATGATGCGCAAGTCAATGGTGTGGTTTTGAGGCGTCGCCCAATACGCGCAATAGAAACATTTTTTAACAATGCATTGGAAGATGTTTTTAAAGTAAAAGATTTAGTTTGCGCACAAAGCCGTTTGCGCAGTGAATTGATCAAGTGCTTGCCCATTGCCGATGACGCAGACGATCTGCGTCGGAAATTTTTGATCAATGATATCGCAAATTGGATGCGGGTTATGATCACCCAATCAAGATCACGCGATTATCGGATCCGGGTTTGTGACGCGTTACCAACCGATTTTCAATCTGATCCATCTGCCTTAAAAATGATTATCAGTTATCGTGGATTGGATGTGACCTTTCGTCAGCCAAAAGATAGTGATGAGCGCAGCGTCAGTCCCTATGGTGTGATGCTGTTTCGGGGTAAATCGTACGAAGGTCCGGTTGAGTGGTGCGCAAAAACAAATGGGGACCAACCGTTTTATGTGACGATTGAACCCCATTCTAAACGCCGCCGGATTGGCATCTAAATCTTACTTTTTGTAAAGTTCGTCGGGGGAGACGATAACTTCTTCCACAGTCTCGATTTTGCCGTCACGCGCTGCCCACGAAAAACAGCTACGTCGTCCTGTGTGGCAAGCGACGCCTGTTTGGTTGACGCTGACAAGAACGGTGTCTTTGTCGCAATCGGTGCGAAAATCGATAAGTTCCTGTTGTTGACCGGAACTTTCGCCTTTGCGCCATAATTGTTGGCGTGAACGGGAATAATAACAAACACAACCTGTTTTTAAGGTTTCCGCCACGGCTTCTTTGTTCATCCATGCCATCATCAGGATTTCGCCGCTATCATGTTGTTGTGCAATCGCCGGAATGAGGCCGTCGCTGTTGTATTTCAGCGCATCAACGATATTTTCGGGACTGTCTGTTTTCGAACACATGATATAAAACCTTTAAAAGAGAAGGGTTGGCGAATAAGTATCTATGTTCTAAATAGGACAAGAGCGTGATTGAGACAAGGCAAAACCATCTATGGAACTGGCATATCAAGATATAGGCGAAGGATACCCGGTAATTATCCTGCATGGGTTGTTTGGGGCGGCCAAAAACTGGAATTCCATTGCCAAACAAATGGCGCGTAAATACCGTATTTTAACGCTCGATTTACGCAATCATGGATCCAGTCCTTGGACGGATACGATGTCATATACGGAAATGGCCGCAGATGTTGTGGAATTTCTGGATCAACGCGGTTTGGACAAAGCTGCAATTGTTGGTCATTCAATGGGCGGAAAAGTTGCTATGACCACGGCGCTGAAATCACAAGAACGGGTTGACCGTCTGGTGGTTGCCGATATCGCCCCGGTCAAATACCCCCGCATGACGTTTAAATCTTATGTGGAAAAATTACAGTCTGTGGATTTAACCGGGGTAAAACGCCGTAGCGAAGTTGACCCATTGATTGCAGACGTCATTGAAAGCCCTGCGGTTCGCGCCTTTTTACTGGGGAATTTGGAAACAACAAAGGACGGTTTACGCTGGCAGGTGAACTTGGAAACGCTGGGCAGGGAAATGGAAACCATCGGTGGTGTACCCGCCATTCGACCAGATAGCACATATACGGGTGAAACCTTGTTTATTAACGGGGCGCAATCGGATTATGTACAGTCTTCTCATCATCAATTGATCCGCCATTTATTCCCGCAGGTAAAATTTAAAACGATTGAAGATGCGGGCCATTGGGTTCACGCCGAAAAGCCGCATGATTTTATGAACGCACTTTATGATTTTCTGCCATGAGCGATACATTCAACAATAAGCTGTCGGCGTACGTAAACGGACTTGATGCGCAAGGCTTGCGTCGACGTTTGCGCACAGTTGGCCAAACCCGCAACGGTCATACGCAATTTAAGGGACGCGATATTATTAATTTTTCGTCCAACAACTATATGGGGCTGGCCCAGCATCCTGTGTTAATTGAACGCGCGTGTCAATGGGCGCAGAACTGGGGGACGGGATCTATGGCGTCACGCCTTGTTTGTGGCACGATGGAACTACACGAACAGGTGGAAGATCGATTGATTGCGGCCAAGGGTGGGGAAGCGGCCCTGATCTTTAATTCCGGTTTTCAAGGAAATTCTGCAATTTTATCAGCCTTGTTTGATAAGGATATTCTGGGGACGGAGCCGCTGGTTTTTTGTGATCGTTTAAATCATGCTAGCATGCATCATGGATTAAAGGCCGCTGGCGTGCGCCAAATTCGCTATCGTCATAATGATTTGAACCATTTGGAAGAACTCCTGCAAAAACACGAAGGCAAGCCGGGGGACCGTTTTATCCTGAGTGAAAGCGTCTTCAGTATGGACGGCGACCAAAGCGATGTAGACGCATTGATTGCTTTGGCAGACCGATATGGCGCGCAGCTTTATCTGGATGAAGCCCATGCAACAGGGGTTCTTGGTCAGCGTGGTTTTGGTTTATGTGCCGGAAAAAATGTTGCTTTCAAAATGGGGACCTTTTCGAAAGCGCTAGGTGGCTTTGGGGCCTATCTGGTTTGTTCAAAGGCGGTGAAAGACTATCTTGTAAACCGATGCACCGGATTTATTTATTCCACCTCGTTGCCGCCTGCGGTTTTGGGGGCGATGGATGCAGCCTTGGAACTGGTTCCAAGCATGGATGAAACGCGCCGTTGTTTATTGAAAAACGCACAAAAAGTTCGCGACAGCTTTATCGAAAGCGGATTTGATGTCGGTGGATCGACAACGCAAATTATCCCCCTGATTGTTGGGGAAGAAGACCATACATTGGAAATGGCAAAAGCTTTGGAAGACGCGGGCATTTTGGGCATTGCCATACGCCCGCCGACCGTACCACGCGGCACGAGCCGTATCCGATTTGCCCTGAGTGCATCCCATAGCAATGAGGATATCGACAAACTGCGCGATGTTGTGAGAAGCTTTGCACGATGAAAAAACTCGTTTTCGTTCATGGTTGGGGGTTTTCGCCTGAGTTTTGGCGCGGGTTGGCGACGGAGTTTTCAGATTTCACATGTGGGTTTGTGGATCTTGGCTTTATAAATGATGTTCATTCGATAAAGGATCCAGATGCCGTTTATATCACGCATTCCATGGGATTGGGATGGGTTGTTGAACAGGTGCCGAGCTGCCAAGCCGTGATTGTGATTAATGGTTTTACCAAATTTTGCCGTGATGAAAATTGGTCGGCCGGTGTGCCCCCGCGGATGTTGGAACGTATGATCCGTCAATTTGATCGTGCATCGGAAACGGTATGGATGGAATTTATGAAAAATTGTGGTGCGATTGATCCGGTTTATCCAGCGACGTCAAAGCCAGATGCCTTGTCAGAAGGACTACGGTATTTGCACGATTGTGACATTCGTACAAAGTTTGAAGAATTGCCCGCGGATAAATTGATAATTGCCGGGGATCAAGACAGGATCGTTCCTGAAAAATTAACACGTGCCTCTTTCGGTAAGGACGTAATCTGGTATAAAGGGGGCAATCACCTGCTGCCCCTGTTTGAAGAAAAAAAACTGGCTACAGACATCCGCCGATTTTTGGACCGTTAATCCGTGAATAAAAAACTTATTGCGCAGTCGTTTGGCAAAGCGTCAAACACATATGAAAAAGACGCCCCCGTTCAGAAATGGACGGCTGGATTTTTGGCTGAGGTGATTAAAGGGTTGGACCTTGAACAGCCCGCCGATTGTCTGGAAATCGGCTGCGGGACAGGTTTCTTAACGCAAGAAATGATGACTTTATTTCCGCATGCCAATTGGCTGATTACAGATTTGTCAGCGGATATGCTGGAAAGCTGCCGGGCGCGTATTGGTGATGGTGTTTCCTATCAGGTTATGGATGGTGAACATCCTGCATTGGAAAAGAAATTTGATCTAATCGTCAGTAGCTTGGCATTTCAATGGTTTCAAGATTTGGAAAGTGCCTTAAAAGGTTTGAGTGGTTTATTAAAACCGGGCGGTCGACTGTTTTTCACAACCTTGGGACAAGAAACCTTTCAGCAGTGGCGCGATCATTTGATCCAACAAGGCATGGCGGTTGGATTGCATGATTATCCCTTGCTGGAAGATATGCAACAAATTGCCATTAAAGGGTGTCAGGTGAGTTTCGCTCGTCAAAAGCGCCTGCAGCCCTATGAGAACGGTCTTGCTTTTCTACGGGCGTTAAAGGCGATCGGGGCGCAGGCGCCACAGCCCGGTTATCAACCGTTATCACCGGGGCAAATGAGAAAAGTTATCAAGACATTGGAAGAAGGCGGAAGTTGCGCCATGACCTACGATATTCTGGTTGGTACAATTACCAAAGAGGCATAAATGACGACTTATTTTGTAACGGGTACAGACACAGATGTCGGCAAAACGATAGTGTCCGCCCTTTTAACTCAGCAGCTTGATGGGTTTTACTGGAAGCCTGTGCAGTCTGGTATTATCGATATTGAAGATAAAGAAACGGTCCAGAAGATCGGGAATATCGCGCCGGAACGGATTTTACCTTGTGCTTATGAATTACGCGAACCTCTTTCACCGCACGAAGCCGCGCGCCGTGATGGTGTGAAAATTGATCTGGCAAAAATTATCAAGCCACAGGTCAATGCCCCTCTGGTCATCGAAGGGGCCGGTGGTGTGTTTGTCCCCCTGAATGATCATAATTTAATGATCGATTTGATCAAGCAAATGGATTGCGAAGTTATTGTCGTTGCCCGGAGTGGTTTGGGGACCATCAATCATACGATGCTAACGCTACATGCGTTGCAAAATTACAAAATACCCGTAAAAGGGGTTGTTTTGAACGGCCCATTAAATCCAGACAATAAAAATGCCATTGAACAATTTGGCAAGGTGCGTATTCTAGGGGAAATTCCGTATATTGAAGAACTGAATTTTTCAGGAATAGAAAAACCGATCTTCGATATCTGACGTACTTAGGATAACGAATAGCATATCCGGCTGAGAAGGATAGGATAAATGAAATTTTTATTGGCAGACGACCATGGTCTCTTTCGAGAGGGGATCAAGTTGATCTTCAATAAACTGCAACCGGACATTCAAGTTGTTGAGGCAGAAACCCTTCCGGAAACGGAAGCCAAATTGCGTGCAGGCGATGATTTTGACCTTATTTTGCTTGATTTGAAGATGCCGGGTGTTTCCGGTCTGGATAGCGTGCAAAAGATTGTGGGTCTTGCCGGGAAACAGCCTGTTGTGGTTATGTCCGGGGCTTATCGTCGGGTGGATGTGCTGACCTGTATTGATAAAGGGGCCTCGGGTTTTATCCCTAAAACGTTGGGTGGGCAGGCCATGATCAATGCGATTAATCTGGTTTTGCACGGCGAAAAATTTATCCCGTCTGTGATCTGTTCGACCGAAGAAGAATTAATCGAAGATGATACCGATTCTCATATTTTTGATGAATTAACAACCCGTGAACGGGAAGTTTTGAAATATCTGGTTGAGGGGCATTCCAATAAAGTGATTGCTAGTATTCTGGAACTTCAAGAAGTCACGGTTCGCGCACATTTAAAAGGTGTGTTTAGAAAGTTGGGCGTTTCCAGCCGTACCCAAGCTGTTGGTCTGGCTTTGAGAAGCGGTTTTACCGGCTAATTTCTAAAGCCGTTGCGATTGCATCAAGTAATTGCTGTTTATTTACAGGTTTTCGCAAAGTCAGACAGGCACCGGATTCTATTGCCTGACTGGATAGATTTTGATGTCCGACGCGTGCGCCCCCGGTAAAGGTAATTATCGGGGTTGTAATCCCGTCCGCACGTAACGCCTGAATAAATTCAACGCCGTCCATTTGTGGCATAACCAGATCGGTCAGAATAATGTCGAAGGTATTCTTTCGGCAGGCTTCCCGGCCTTGCTCTCCTGATGAAACGGCCATTGCTTCAAATTGATTGCGCCTCAAGACCATCGCAACAGCGTTGCGTACAAGATCTTCGTCATCCACAATTAAAGCTTTCAGGGTAGGCATATGTGTCACGGGTGGTTATTCCTTTAACAGGGGCAGATAAATACAAATACAGGCACCTATAGTCGGTTCCTTGTTCTGACTGGTATAGAGGCACCCCCCTTGAGGAATGGCTTCGACAGCGCCGCCGTGATTTTCAACAATTTGGCGGACAACTGAAAGTCCCAGACCGGAGCCGTCTGTTTGCGTTTTTGTCGTAAAGAAAGGATCAAAGATCTCATTGAGAATGTGTTCCGGAATGCCGGGACCTGTATCGCTGATACAAACGGTTACGTAGTCGCCTTCTGGAATTTCAAAGCGACTGATTAATTCCGAATTTTCATCCACATAGATTTTTTGCATTGCAAAGGTGATGACGCCCTTTTCCTCACCAATTGCTTGCGCGGCATTCATACCCGTATTCATAATGACTTGGTGAATTTGATCAGGGTCGGCAAAGCAATAATAGCTTTCGTCGTTGCAGATTTCTTCAATTTTTATCGTTTGCGGAATGGAGGAACGTAAAAGTGCGAGGGTTTCTTCCATTTCATGGCGAAGTTCTATACGTGTCGGTTCGCTTTCTTCTGGTCGTGTGTAAGTCAGAATACGGTGAACAAGACGGCGTGCCCGTTCGGCTGCCTGATGAATATTGCGCAAATTGCCATGAAGGAAAGGATCTTCCTGCGCGTCCTCCATCAACATTTCGCTGACCAGAAGAATAGGGGAGAGCAGGTTGTTAAAGTCATGGGCGAGGCTGCCCGCGACTTGACCCAATAATTCTTGTTTTTGTGCTTGAAACAATTGTTTTTGCAGTTCTAGTCTGTCTTCTTCGCTGGAACGCACATTGGTCAGGTCATATGCGGTTACAATAAACTGAACCTGACCTTGGTCTTTATAACGCGCCACATTAAATCCGGTTGGCAGAAGTTTTCCATCTGCGGTCTGCAAATTACCTTCCATATGGATGGAGGATCGCGTATTGGCTTCCATGAGAATTTCGGTCGGGCTGATCTCCATATCGAAATCAGTTATGTCGCGAAAATTACTTTGCAGCAAGACAGACCGTTTCAATCCTGTGCTTTCACACAGCTTTGGATTGACAGCAAGAATATTGCCGTCGGATGTCAACAACATAATGCCCTCGCGGGCTTCATCTACAAGGCTACGATAACGTTGTTCGCTACGGATCAGGGCGTTTTGGGCCTGTTGTTGGACCGTTATGTCACGCATAATGACCACAAGCATCTGTTGAGAGCCGATTTCGATTGAACGCCCCGATATTTCAACAGGTGTTCTTTTACCTTTTTTGCCGATTATAGTACTGCGTGCAGACTGGTCTTGCCCCCATAGAAACCCTTGATAATACCCCATCATTATATCAAGTTCTTGTTGATCGTGGATATCGTCAACACTCAGCTGAGAGATATTGTCCGGTAAAACTTCCAAAAGTTCGGCGGCTTTTGGGTTTCCTTCAATGATATTGCCTTCGTGAGATAATAATATGATGGCATCACCTGCGCCAGACATAACGCCGCGATATTTGGCAAGTGTTTCGAGTAAGGATTCACGTTCTTTAAAGTCCGTACCGACATCCTGGACAAAGCCAATCATTTTATTTGTATGTACATCCATCTTCGCCATGAGGAGCACAGGAGTTTCCTGACCCTGTCGGGATAAAGTATGTGTATAAAAACGAAAACTACCGCCTTGCTGAGATAGAGTTTCAAAATGTTTTTGCACTTTTGCCTGATCGCTGGGGCGGAAAAGTCCGATTAATGCGTTTAAAGAAGGCGGCAGCGTTTGAATGTCGAGATTGACAATTTTATATAGGTTTTGGGACCACCAAAACTCACTCGTTTCAATATCCCATTCCAACCCGGCAATTTGGGCACAATCTTCGATTTGTTTTCTGCGTGATATTTCTCTATCCAGTATATAGGACGATTTTTCTTTTTTTAATATCGCATTATTGTTTGTAGAATTCATTGTTCCCACATATTAATAGAGATTGAATAGTTCATCTGCGAATTATTCCTTGGGGAAGCAGTGTAGCTTATCAATTCGTTTGATAAAAGGGGAACACAATGATTTTCCGGTTTACTCCGGTTGTTTTATTTTTATTTTTGGGCGCTCTCTTCGGGGTGAGCGTTTTATTATTGCAGGTGTCCTATAAAAACGCCAAGGAAGCCCTACAGTTTGAACAGATTGAACAGCTTTCCCGGACACATGAAATTGCGCAGCAATATTTAAATTTTCGATTGAAGGAAGCCAAGCAATCCTTGGTAACGATTGGTTCTGTTTCCAATGATGAGATGACATTTAACCCTTTAAAAAACACAATCCTTGATTATGCTCTTTGGTTTGAATTGGAGCAAGGTGAGGGGCCTGTTTTAAAGAAAACATTCGGTTCTCCTGTTGAAGGCGCACAAACCCTGTTATTTAAAAATGAGCATTGGGAATTAGAGCAAACCCCGAAGGGTCCCGCTCTGGTGATCCAAATACATGTTGTTAGCGAAAATAAGAATGGCGAAAAGCGAAACAGCCTCGTAAAAGGCGGTATATACCTCAAAAACAATTTTTCACTTGTGCATGGATTACGTTCGGCCAGCCATGCCTATGCCCATTATATTATTCAAGATAGCACGGTTCTTGTATCCTCTTTGTCTCTGGAAGAAGGGGTTGAAGAAACGGCACAGCTGGTTTTGGAACATAAAGATCCGGTCTTTGCGCAATTGGGGGAATTTTTTAGTGGCGATATTTTACCCCTGCGATTGGAAGACGGGAAAAGCAGTTTGCATCTGGTAACCGTATCGACAACACAAGGGAGCCAGAACTGGCAGGAAAGTTTTAAACGAACTATTTTATTCGGGCTGCTTTGTTCACTGGTTATTTGCATCGCCGGAACTTATTTCCTGCATTTCTGGACGCACCATTCCATCCGCAAGCTTTTGGATTATGCGGCAGGTGTACGAATGGGACGTCAGGACATTCGCTATAAGCCGGGCACGATTTATGAATTTAATAGTGTTGGTAAAGTTATTGAGGAGATGGTCGGCGAATTATCCGAACAATCAAAATATATCACGGACATGTTTGAAGCGGGAAATTCTCCCATCATTGCTTGGGATAAAGATGGCTCGATTCGTGTTATGAATAATGCGATGCAACGTATTTTTGATCTGAACAATATAGATCAAATAAAGACGATAGATGATTTCTTCGCGCTTTATCCTGATAGTGATGCGCGTGTTGCTTGTCAGGATGCACATGCGGGTAAGGCAACACCAGCCTTGGAAACTATTACAAAAACACACAATCGTACTTATTACATTGTTTGGAGTATTACGCCGGTCAGAGATATACAGGAGAATATATCCGGTGTGATCTGTATAGGGCAGGATGTGACTGAACGCCGCCTTGCGGAAGGTAATTTACGTTTATCTTCCACTGTCTTTGATAACACGGCAGAAGGTATTATCATTACCGATCATAATGCGGAAATAATTGATGTGAATACCGCCTTTAGTGAAATTACCGGATTTAGCCGCGAAGAAGTCATTGGGCAAAATCCCCGTTTAATGAAATCCGGGCGTCATTCTTCAGAATTTTATGATGAAATGTGGCGCAAACTCAATACCAATGGATTTTGGCGAGGTGAAATTTGGGACCGACGCAAGAATGGCGAGGAATTTCCCAAATGGCTATCCATTAATGCCTGTCGGAATGAAAAGGGGAAACTGACGCATTATGTTGCTGTTTTTTCCGATATTACAGATAAAAAAGCAGATGAAGAAAAATTGGAGCAATTGGCCCATTTTGATCATTTGACAGGTTTACCAAACCGCATTCTGTTTCAGGATCGATTACACACGGCGTTGGCCCGTTCGCGACGTGAAAAAGCCCATCTTGCCGTTTTGTTTGTCGATCTCGATCGTTTTAAACAAATCAATGACACGTTAGGTCATCGCGTTGGGGATTTACTTCTGAAAGAAGTCTCTAAACGTTTGTTATTTAGTATTCGCGAAATTGATACGGTGGCCCGTCTGTCCGGTGATGAATTTACGGTGATTTTGACAGACATATCTTCCATTGAAGCCGTGGAACAGATCGCCTCTCGTATCGTTAAATCACTGGGGGCGCCGTATTTCTTTGAAGGACACGAATTGTTTGTGTCTGCCAGTGTTGGCATTGCCATTTATCCAACCGATGGTGAAAATAGCGTGGATTTATTACGTCACGCCGATGTTGCGATGTATCACGCAAAAGAAAAAGGGCGCAATAACTATCAATTCTTCAATGCTGAGATGAATGAGAAAGCGCAATCACAATTGTCATTGGCTAATAAATTACGCGTTGCCCTGAATCGAAAAATTATTCATCCCCACTATCAATTGAAAGTGGATACTCAGTTAGGAAAACCGGTTGGTCTGGAAGCGTTGGCCCGGTGGAATGATGAAAGAGGGAAACCCATTTCACCCGTTCATTTCATCCCTGTGGCTGAAGAACATGGATTAATTGGAAGATTGGGAAAATCCGTTCTTAATCAGGTCTGTATTCAAATTAGAATGTGGCAGGATATGGATGTTGAATTTGGCAGTGTTGCGGTCAATCTATCCGCGCAACAGTTTCGGGATGCCAATTTGCTGAATGATATTAAAGAAGCGATCGAAGACAACCGTATTGATCCGACTTCACTTGAAGTTGAGGTGACGGAAAATATGGTCATGGATGATGTGGAAGATGCTATTCGCATTTTAAACGACATCAAGGAGATGGGCCTTAAAATTGCAATTGATGATTTTGGAACCGGGTATTCTTCGCTCAGTTATTTAAAACGTTTCCCTGTGGATACCTTAAAAATTGATCGAACGTTCATTCGGGATTTGACGGTTGACAATGACGATGCCGCCATTGTTTCTGCGATTGTATCAATGGCACAAAAACTGGAAATAAACGTTGTTGCGGAAGGTGTTGAAACACAGGAGCAAGTCGAATTCTTACGTTCGATTAACTGTAATGTGGTGCAAGGATTCCTATATGCAAAACCATGTGCAGGTGGGGAAGTCCCACTTGTGTGGCATCGAATGATTGAGGAATTCAAAGAATAAAGCATGCACCGTCACAAAAATGTAATAAGAATTACATATATTACGGTGCATTCATTTATTTTTGCTCCGTTATCACAAGAGGATATTGTGCTTTTTCGTAAAAAAAAGCCGGTTGTACAGGCTCGGCTACCCGAAATTGAAGAAAGAAAGCGCGTTGATGAAACGGCTGCTATTTTAGCATCGCTTGCAGAACCCATTATTGTTTTGGATCGCGAGCGTGTCGTGAAATATGCCAACAAAGCCGCAATGGATTTATTCGGCCGCGTTTTAATCGGGCGTAATATTGTGCAATGTTTACGTCAACCCCATGTGGTAGAGGCGGTTGAACATGTTTTTAATCACAAAAAAACGTGGGTTGGGGAGGCTAAGTTCCCGGCACCGGTGGAACGTCATTTAAGTTTGCATGTGGCCTTGGTTGGTGATGGCGACGGAGTAACGATTACCGTGCGCGATACCACTTTAGAAAAACGCACGGAAGAAATGCATTCTGACTTTGTTGCCAACGTAAGCCATGAGTTGCGTTCACCCTTATCCGCGTTGTTAGGGTTTATCGAAACCCTGCAAGGTCCGGCGCAAGATGACAAAGAGGCCCGAGTTCGCTTTCTGGACATTATGATACAAGAAGCTAACAGAATGGCGCGCCTGATTGATGACTTACTCTCTTTATCACGGGTGCAGATACAGGAACATGTTGTCCCTGCCGAAGCAGTCAATCTGACCCTGATCTTGCAAAATATTGTGGATATTCTTAGCCTGAAGGCAGAGGCACGCGATATGCCACTGATTTTAAATGCGGTGGATCGTGCATATTGGGTTGCTGGTGATTCTGATCAGATCACGCAGGTTTTTCAGAACCTTATCGATAATGCGATAAAGTATGGTCGATCTGGCACACCGGTTGAAATCACCTGTCATTTTCTGGACCGAATGCCGGACCGTGCCGTTCCCGGCATTGCGGTCAAAATCAAAGATCAAGGCGAAGGGATTGAAGAAGAACATCTGCCCCGTTTGACCGAGCGTTTCTATCGTATTGATAAGGCGCGGTCCCGAACATTGGGGGGGACCGGATTGGGACTCGCGATTGTGAAACATATCATCATGCGTCACCGTGGCCGCCTGAATGTTGAAAGTAAGATCGGTGTCGGGTCCACCTTTACAGTTATATTGCCGCAAAAAGTCTGAAAATTTAGCTGTGTCACAAAAGCGTAATACTAACGTAATAAAATCGTATCCAAGTAAAAATACTGTGTGCTCACTGACGTAAACGAAAAAGCGTTTACAAACTGAATCTCAGTTCACTTACTTTGTTTGGAGAATTCCTTATGTCACTTAAGAAGACTCTTGCTGTCGCAGCTTTAGCTTCTGTTGTTGCCGCTGGCGCTGCTGAAGCACGCGATCAAATCCGTATCGTTGGTTCTTCTACTGTTTATCCGTTCGCAACTTCTGTTGCTGAAACATTCGGTAAAACAACAAGTTTCAAAACACCTGTTATTGAATCCACTGGTTCTGGCGGCGGTTTCAAACTGTTTTGCGCTGGTGTTGGTGAAGAACACCCGGATATCACAAACGCATCTCGCGCTGTGAAAAAGTCCGAAATCGAACGTTGCGCGAAAAACGGTGTTGAAAAAATTACCGAAGTTAAAGTTGGCTATGACGGTATCGTTGTGGCGAACTCCAAAAAAGGTAAGCGCATGGAAATCACCCGCAAGCAGATCTTCCTGGCTTTGGCCAAGGATGTTCCGAATGCGGAAGGCAAGCTGGTTCCGAACCCGAACCAGAAATGGTCTGATGTAGACCCGTCTTTGCCGGATGTGAAAATCGAAGTTCTCGGCCCGCCGCCGACCTCTGGTACACGTGATGCTTTCGCGGAATTAGCACTTGAAGGCGGTTGTAAGCAATTCCCGCAAATCAAAGCTTTGAAAAAAGGCGATGACAAGATGGGTATCGCAAAAGACAAAAAGAAATATAAAGCTATTTGTCATTCTCTGCGCGAAGACGGTGCCTATATCGATGCGGGTGAAAATGACAACCTGATTATCCAGAAATTGAACGCAAACCCGGATGCATTCGGCGTATTTGGTTTCTCCTTCCTTGATCAAAACTCCGACACTGTTCAGGGGTCTTTGATTGACGGTAAAGAGCCGCTGTTTGAAGCCATTGCGGATGGTTCTTATCCGGTTTCCCGCCCGTTGTTCTTCTACGTCAAGAATGCACACATCGGTTCTGTACCGGGTATCTTGGAATATCTGGCTGAATTCACCAATGACAAAGCCTGGGGTGATGAAGGTTACTTGGCAGACAAAGGTCTGATCCCGATGCCGACTGAAGAACGTGCGAAATACAAAGCAGCCGTTCAAGCACTGGGTGCTGGCAGCTAATCTACCGTTCCTTGTGAAAGGCGGCGGGGTTTGAACGTCGCCTTTCCTTTTTCTATTCACTTTAATTGATTGTGATCGCTGAGATATGCAAACCACGATTTTTACATTTACCGTTCTGCTTCTGGCTTTAATCGGCTTTTATATGGGGCGTGCGCGTGCGGTTTCTTCCGTTGGGGGGAATATCCGTCAGTTGCACTCTCTGCCCCGCCATTATGGGTATTACGTCTCTTTATGGTGCGGTCTCCCGACATTATTTTTATTTATTCTTTGGTTTATTTTTGAACCGCAGATTATTAACAGTCTGGTTCTCCATAATGTCACGGCTATCAATGACGAGACATCAAGCGCGATGGTTGCCCGTATCCTTAGTGATATTAAATTCATCGCTGCAAACGGAACCAACGTTAAATCTGCTACACCGGAAATGATTGCCGCAGCCGATCATTACCTTGCATTGAAAAAGATTGGCATTGCCTGTCTTGGTGTGGCTGTTCTGGCCTTTGCTATTGTTGGTCTGGTAATCGGCAACAAAAATATCGGTGAAAAACTCAAGGCACGTGATCAGGTTGAAAAAGCCATTCGGATTTTGTTGCTCGCAAGTTCCGTTGTTGCCATTCTGACAACCATCGGGATTGTGTCTTCCTTGTTATTTGAAGCCATTCGTTTCTTCGGAAAAGTTCCTTTAAGCGAGTTTCTGTTTGGATTGGAGTGGAGCCCGCAAATCGCGTTGCGTAAAGATCAGGTTGCCAGCCAAGGGTCCTTTGGTGCCGTTCCGATTTTTGCAGGCACAATGTTGATTTCCTTTATTGCAATGTGTGTGGCTGTTCCGGTTGGTTTGCTGTCGGCGATCTATATGTCTGAATATGCAACGCCGAAAGTCCGTGGTCTTGGTAAGCCGGTTCTTGAAATACTGGCGGGTATCCCAACTGTTGTATATGGTTTCTTTGCGGCCCTCGTTGTTGCGCCGACCATCCGCAATATTGGCGAAGGTTGGGGACTGGAAGTTGCCTCGGAAAGTGCATTGGCTGCTGGCCTGGTCATGGGGATTATGATTATCCCATTTGTTTCCTCTTTATCCGATGACGTTATTCGTGCGGTTCCGCAAGCTTTACGGGATGGATCTTATGCGTTAGGCGGGACAAAATCGGAAACGGTCTTACAAGTTATTCTTCCTGCGGCGTTACCGGGGATTGTTGGCGGTATCATGTTGGCAATTTCACGCGCAATCGGGGAAACCATGATCGTGGTTATGGCAGCCGGTCTATCTGCCAATTTAACGGCCAACCCGTTACAAGCTGTTACGACTGCGACGGTGCAGATGGTTACCCTTCTTGTCGGTGACCAGGAATTTGACAGTCCAAAAACATTGGCAGCCTTTGCCCTTGGTTTGGTTCTGTTCTGCGTCACCCTCTGTTTGAATGTCATCGCGCTTCGCGTTGTTGCAAAATACCGAGAGAAATATGACTGAGTTAAAAGAATCTATGCAAAAAGCCCATGCACGTTTGAAAAAACGTCGGGCGGCAGAAAAACGTTTCAAAATGTTTGGTGTCGGCGCTCTCGCATTTGCTTTTCTTTGTGTCCTGATGTTGTTTACCAGCATCATTTCAAATGGTTACACGGGCTTTAAGCAAAGCTACATTCAGCTTGATTTCGTGATGGATGAGACGATCATCGATCCGGACGGCTCTCGTGATCCGGCAAAGATGAGGTTTTCGAATTATAATGCCTTGGTAAAAACGGCATTGAAAACCAAATTCCCGGATGTGACCAACCGTCGTGACAAACGCAAACTATATGGTTTGATCAGTTCAAGTGCCGGTTTTGACCTTCGCGATATGGTTTTGGATGATCCCTCGATTATTGGTACGACACAATCCGTTTGGGTGATGGCCTCTGACGAAGTGGATATGTTGATCAAAGGCGTTTTTGATCGCACGCAACCTGAAAGTACTCGTCCGATTTCAAATACAGAAATTGCATGGGTGGAAACTTTGGAAAAAGAAGAACGTGTTGAATCGCGTTTCAATACCAACTTTTTTACTTCAGGGGATTCCCGTGAACCGGAACAAGCCGGTATTCAAGGTGCGCTTGTCGGCTCAGCCTTAACAATGTTGGTCACATTGGCCTTGTCTTTCCCCTTGGGGGTGATGGCGGCGATTTATCTTGAAGAATTTGCACCAAAAAACAAGTTTACCTATCTTGTTGAGGTCAACATCAATAACTTGGCAGCTGTTCCCTCGATTGTGTTTGGTTTGTTGGGACTTGCGATTTTCCTGAACCTGTTTGGTATGCCCCGTTCTGCGCCTGTGGCGGGTGGTATGGTTCTGGCCTTGATGACCTTGCCGACAATCATCATTGCAGCACGTGCGGCCCTTAAATCCATTCCACCGTCTATTATGGAAGCGGCGATTGGGGTAGGGGCTTCTAAAATGCAAGCGGTCTTCCATCATCAATTGCCATTGGCGCTGCCGGGTATTTTGACAGGTACGATTATTGGTATGGCACAGGCCTTGGGTGAAACCGCCCCCTTGCTGATGATTGGTATGGTTGCCTTTATCGCCGATGTACCAAGCACACCGTTTGATCCGGCTACCGTCTTGCCTGTACAGGTTTATTTGTGGGCCGATAGTCCCGAACGAGCCTTTGTTGAAAAAACTTCCGCCGCAATCATGGTCCTGTTGGGGTTCCTGATTACAATGAATGCTTTGGCCGTCCTCTTGCGTAAAAAGTTGGAACGACGTTGGTAAAAATGGAAATGAAAGCTATGAAACCAATGACAAAAGATAATGCAGTTGATATTGAGAAGGAACTCAATCTCAGCAATGGAAATGTCTCGAAAGGTGTCAATTCCGTGAAACTGTCGCAAGACGAAGTCAAAATCGCAGCCAGGGATGTTCGCGTCAAGTATGGCGAAAAGGAAGCCTTGTTCGGTATTAACCTTGATATGCCAAAGGGTAAGGTCACGTCCTTCATCGGCCCATCCGGTTGTGGGAAGTCAACGTTCCTGCGTTGCTTAAACCGTATGAATGATACGATTGATGGGTGCTCCGTCACTGGTCAAATCATGGTTGACGATGTAGATATCCTTTCAAAACAGGTGGATACTGTTTTGTTGCGGGCCAAAATCGGCATGGTTTTCCAGAAACCGAACCCGTTCCCCAAATCGATTTATGATAACGTTGCCTACGGCCCGCGTCTTCACGGCTTGGCAACTGATAAAAACGCACTGGACGAGATCGTTGAAATCAGCCTCGAAAAAGTTGGTTTGTTAAAAGAGGTCAAGGATCGTTTGTTAGAACCGGGAACCGGTTTATCCGGTGGGCAACAGCAACGCTTGTGTATCGCACGCGCCATTGCCGTTGATCCTGAAATCCTGTTGATGGACGAACCCTGTTCCGCCCTTGACCCGATTGCAACGGCAAAAATCGAGGAATTGATCGATGAGCTGCGCGGATCTTACACGATCGTAATCGTGACGCACTCCATGCAGCAAGCGGCGCGTGTGTCCCAGCAAACAGCCTTTTTCCACCTTGGTAATCTGGTGGAATATGGCGAGACTGAACAAATCTTCACTTCACCGGTTGATGAGCGCACTAAAGGCTATATCACAGGGCGTTTCGGCTAAGGCGAGTATAAAAAATGAATACCGTAGAACATACTGTAAAATCCTACGACAGCGAATTAACCAAACTGGACAACGCGATTGCCCGCATGGGCGGTATGGCGGAGTCTCTTCTCGGTCAAGCGTCCGAGGCGTTGGTAAAACGTGACACAGCATTGGCTGCCGATGTTATCCATGATGATCTGAAAGTGGATGAACTGGAAACAGAAATCAATGCCGAAGCAACCCGCATTTTGGCCTTGCGTCAACCTGTTGCCGATGACCTGCGCACGGTTATTTCTGCACTTAAAACATCTTCGGATCTGGAACGTATTGGTGATTTGTCTAAAAACATTGCCAAACGAACCATTACATTGTCCAGCGGGACGCCGATTGGGGCAGTTCATACAATTGCACGTATGGCCTCGTTGGTTCAGTCTATGGTGCATAATGTTCTGGATGCCTATCTGGAACGGGACGAGCGTAAAGCCTTGGATATCCGCCAGCAAGACGAAGTCGTTGATCAACTGCATACCAGCCTGTTTCGCGAACTTCTGACCTATATGATGGAAGACCCGCGCAATATCACATCCTGTACACATTTGTTGTTTATCGCAAAAAACGTGGAACGTGCAGGCGATCATGCAACCAATATTGCAGAAAATGTTTATTTCCTTGTGACGGGAGCGCACCCGGAAGACGAGCGTCGCAAGGATGACGAAACCAGCTTTACTGGCCTTGAAGGATAAAAGACGATGGAACCACTTGTTTTGATCGTTGAAGACGAACCGCCTTTGGCAGAGTTGGTCCGTTATAATATTGAAAAAGAAGGCTTTCGTGCCCTTTGTGTCGGTGATGGCGAAGAAGCCATGTTGCTGGTTGAGGAAGAAGAACCCGATCTGGTTATTCTGGACTGGATGCTGCCGGGATTAAGCGGCATTGAAGTGTGCCGCCGTTTGCGCGAACGCAAAAGCACAAAATCTTTGCCGATCATCATGCTGACAGCGCGCGGTGAAGAAAGCGACCGTATTCGTGGATTGGATAGCGGGGCAGACGATTATATCGTGAAACCCTTTTCTCCGAACGAATTACTGGCCCGTGCAAAGGCCGTCTTACGCCGATCCAGCCCGGCTTTGGCGCAGGATAAATTGAACTATGAAGATATTTCAATGGATTTGACGGAACATAAAGTTTTGCGCGATGAAATACCTGTTCACCTTGGCCCGACAGAATATCGTTTATTACGCGTTCTGATGGAACGTCCGGGTCGTGTGTTTTCACGTGAACAATTGTTGGACAAGGTCTGGGGACGTGACATTCATGTGGAAGTCCGTACTGTTGATGTTCATATCCGGCGCTTGCGCAAAGCCCTGAGCATTAATGATCGTCCTGATTTTATTCGGACCGTTCGAGCAGCAGGTTATTCATTAGACTCAACCGTTTAAATCATGACATAGTCTGCGTCTTATTTGCAGGCTAAGGACACAAAAAATGAACCTCCGTGATACATTGCAGGCGTTATGCGTCGTGATTATCTGGGGGTTTAATTTTGCCGCCATCAAAGTCACGGTCGGTGAAATCCCGCCTTTAACCCTGACCATTATACGTTTTGGCATAACGGCGATTTTATTATTGCCGTTTTTTCGGCTGTCTTTCGTTCAATTAAAGCAGGTTGTTCCTGTCGCACTCGTTCTTGGCGTCGGGCATTTTGGCTTATTCTTTGTCGGGTTTCGCGGGGCAGATGCCGCGACGGTTGCCTTGTTGTTGCAGCTGGGTGTTCCCTTCAGTTGTATTTTGGCGGCTATCTTTTTTAAGGATACACTCGGTCCGAAACGAATTGCGGGGCTGGCAATGGCCTTTGTCGGTGCAGCCTTTTTGGCGGGGGAGCCACAAGGCGGAACGATTATAAGTATCGTGTCTGTTGTTGCATGTGCTTTCTGCTGGGCATGGGCCAATATCCTGATTAAAAAATTAAAGGGCATCCCACCATTGGCAATTATGGGATGGATGAGTTTATTTGCCATGCCCGTTCTTGGCATTATGTCCTGGTTTTGGGAAGAAAACCAAATGCAAGCCGTTCAAGAGGCCTCAATCGTGGCATGGATGCTGCTGTCTTATACGGTCATTGGTTCGTCCATTTTTGCCTATCATCTTTGGTATCGCCTCATTGATCGTCTGGATGTGAATCAGGTTGTTCCTTTTACCTTAATCGCCCCGGTGATCGGTGTGGGGGCAGGCGTGGTTCTTTTGGGGGAAAGCTTTACTATATATAAGCTGTTGGGTGGTCTGATGACGATCACGGGGGTTGCAATTATTCAGTTCCGACAAATGAGAAGGCATAAAGCATAATGCAGTTCATTTTGGAAAATGAAGGGGCGATACGGCTTTCGGCTTTTATCGGGCTGTTTTGCCTGATGGCTATTTTGGAAACGGTTCGCCCACGCCGAAAACGATCTTTTTCCCGTCAAAAACGCTGGTTTTCCAATTTTGCAATTCTGGCTATCGGGGCAGTTTGTGCACGCCTAATCCTGCCTTGGGTTCCGGTAAGTGTTGCATTCTACGCACAACAAAACCCGGTTTTGTTTGAACCGGTTCTTCCCGTTGTTGTCGGTATTCTTCTTTTGGATTTTTGTATTTATCTACAACATGTCGCCATGCATAAAATCCCCGTGTTATGGCGCTTACATCGTTTGCATCATGCCGATCTGGATTATGATGTGACCACAGGCATTCGATTTCATCCCATTGAAATTGTCTTATCCTTGTTATTTAAAATGGCAATAATTTTGATCTTTGCCATAGACCCCTTATCGGTGATCCTTTTTGAAGTTATCTTAAATGCAATGGCGATGTTTAATCATGCCAATTTCAAATTGCCTTTAAAATTGGACGCTGTTTTACGATTGTTTATCGTGACGCCTGATTTTCACCGGGTTCACCATTCTTCCATACAGGCTGAGACAAACAGCAATTACGGTTTTAATATCAGTTTGTGGGACCGTTTGTGCCGGACCTATACCGCACAACCGCAAGACGGACATGAAACCATGCAAATCGGTCTGGAATATTTTCGCGATCCTGCCCAATTGCGTTTAGGGAAAATGATTATTCAACCTTTTTGTAAAAAAGAACCATGATTGTTACCTTTACTGATTTCGGTATTACTGGCCCTTATATGGGTCAAATGAAAGCCCGTTTACTGCAATATGCCCCATGCGAGCCAATTGTTGATTTAATGGTGGATGTTCCCGCTTTCCAAATCGCATATGGCGCAAAACTGCTTGCGGGCCTTGTTGAAAATATGCCGAAAGAGGCGGTTTATCTATGTGTTGTTGATCCCGGTGTAGGGGGGCAACGCAAACCCATTTGCCTGCAATGCGATGGACGTTGGTTTGTTGGCCCGGACAATGGTCTGTTTCACTATATTATTCAATCAAGCCAGAATGTGCAGGCCTTTGAAATCCTGTGGCGAGGCGAGGCGCTTTCAAAGTCGTTTCATGGGCGCGATCTTTTTGCGCCAGTTGCTGCAATGCTGGCACAGAATATAGATTTCGATAAATCCGCTGTACCGGTTGACGATCTTGTGACTTTATCGGCAACAGTGGCGGGGGAAGTTATCTATATTGATGGGTATGGCAATTGTTGGACAGATATTCGTCATAATGACATAGCAACATCGGAAACTTTAAAGATCGGAATACAGACGTTAAAATATGCAGATGTGTTCTGTGACACAGAAGAAGGGCATGCCTTTTGGTATTTTAATTCATCAGGTTTTGTGGAAATCGCGATTAATCAAGGAAATGCGGCGCAAATTTTCGGTCTGATGCTTGGAAGTCAGGTAAACAGAAACTAAGTAAGAATGAGAATATTTCACTTTTGTTTAAAGAATTTCGCTTTATCATTTAAATGTTGAAATAAAATGAGCCAGAGAACGATGTCTTTCGCAGTCAAATTTTGGGGCGTACGTGGATCGATTGCTTGTCCTTCACCGGAACATATCGAATATGGTGGCAATACAAGCTGCATTGAAGTCTGTGCGGGTGAATATCGTTTTATTCTGGATGCGGGCACGGGTATTCGCAGTTTGGGGCAAGAGTTCCTGAAATCAGGCATTAAGGAAGCGCACCTTCTTCTGACACATACCCATTGGGATCATATTAACGGTTTTCCATTTTTTGCCCCGGCCTACGTACCGGGAAACAGTTTTCATGTTATGGCTGGACATTTGATGGATGTGGGCGGCATTCGCCAAGTACTTGCCAGCCAAATGGCAAACCCGACGTTTCCTGTACCTTTGGAAGTGATGCAGGCGAATTTGACATTCGAAGATTTTCGCGCCGGCGATAGCTTTATGTTGAACGATCAAATTAAAATTGTGACAGCACCTCTCAACCACCCGAACGGTGCGACAGGTTACCGTATTGAATTTGATGGAAAATCTATTTGTTATGTGACCGATACCGAACATGTTGTCGGCAAGCCGGATCAAAATATTTTAAACCTGATCGAAGGGGCCGATCTTGTTATTTATGACAGCACGTACAGTGATGAAACATTTGAAAGCAAGATAGGGTGGGGGCACTCCACCTGGCAGGAAGGCATTCGATTATGTCGTGCCGCACAGGTGAAAAAGCTGGCCATTTTCCACCATGACCCCGAACATACCGACGATATCATGCATGAGGTTGAGGAGGCTGCAAAAGCCGAATGGTCATCCTGTTTTGTCGCAAAAGAACGCATGGTTGTTGAGGTTTAGATATATTTCAGCCCCATAAAAAAAGCCTCTGACCCAATTGGATTAGAGGCTTTTCTTTATAATCCGTTATTTCTTATTGGTTTTGTGCTGCCGGGGCATTCGGGGGCGTTTCGGTTGGGGCTGCGGGTTGCTCTACTTCTGTGCCTTCGCGGGCAATAGAGGTAACCGGAACATATTTGGGTGGCGAGTATTCAAATGGTTTTTGGTGAATACGCATAACAACACGGCGGTTTTTTGCTTTATTTTCCGCAATTGGTGTACCGTCTTCCATCCGGTTTGGGGCTTTGGGACGGGTGGAGGCATAAGATAAGACACGCATGCGATCAATCTTGGTCCCATTTTCATTCATAACCCGCAGAACCGAAGCAGCCCGTGCCGCACCAAGTTCCCAGTTGGATGGGAATTGAACGGTACTGATCGGGTCATCATCGGTGTGACCTTCCAGATCGAGATTAAACATTTCATATTGCGGGGCGTTTACGAGTTCAGCAACCGCTGTCAAAACCGGATAGGCTGCATCTACGATTTGCGCCGTACCGGGAAGAAAGAATGTTGAACTGTCAAATTCCAGTACAATTCCGCTGTCATCAACGCCGAGTTTTAGAACCTTCCCGTCAGTTAATTCCTGAACAACTTCGGCTGCATCTTCCTTGAAATCCTTAATAGGAGCCTTGCGTTCCTTTTTATTGACCTGTTCGTTGATCCCTTCGGCAACTTGTTCATAAAGGGCGAGGTCAACTTTGGACACAGCAACCATAAGAACGAAAAATGCCATGAGCAGGGTAATCGCATCCGCATATGTGGCGAGCCAAGACTCGTCTGCTGGTTCTTCTTGTGGCGGCGGTGGAGGTGCCATTTCGGTTCCCTCAATTCAATGAAGTTATTTTCTCATCATCTTATCAAGATTGTAATGAATAGCCGGGTCAAGGAAGCTGTTCATACGGTCTTGAATATAGCGCGGGCTTTTTCTGTCAGCGAGTAAGCAAAGCCCTTCTGCGACAAGGTAGTTTCTAAAACGCACAATTTCCTCACGCTGCTGAATTTTGTTTGCCGCGGGTAGGAAAATCATGCGGGCAAAGATCACACCATAAAGTGTGGTCAACAAGGCAACGGCCAAACCTGCACCAAGCTGTGTAGGATCCCCCCCCATGTTGTCCAGCATAATGATAAGACCAATCAAGGTCCCGATCATACCGAAAGCGGGGCAGGTTGCGGCGATTTCACGCAGGATTCTGGCCTGAATGGTGTTGCGCACAAAGGTGGTTTCAATGGTATTGGTCAGAATTTCGCGGACTTCCTGTCCGGTATATCCGCTGATCACCATATCCATACCAAAACCAATAAATCGATCCGAACGGGCGGCTTTTTTGGATTCTTGTTCCAAAGCCGGAATGCCGTTTTTCTGAACGGTATAACCCCATTTGATGATACGCCCGACTTCGGCTGTCAAAATGTTACGGGCAACTTTGGGTGCAAAGACCAGTCGACCAATGAGTTTGAGCGCCAGCATGACATAACGTGGTTCATAAGAAACAAAAGTTGCTGCGAACGTGCCGCCGATGACCATGATGAAACTTGGTAAATCCAGGAACATCAGGAAATTGTCCGTACTGAGCAAAATAGCCCCGACGAAAAGCCCAATCCCCCCAAGGATCCCGATTATTGTTGCAAACGACATTTTTTAGCCTCTGCCCTATTTCGTTTGTTAATCGTATTTAGTTATTCATAGAATAAGCTATTAAACCTCATTTTGGCGTAAAAATCCTAATAGAATCATAACAAATTGTTATTTATCTTTCTCGAAACGCCTCATGTTTCATTTTCAGGACGGGTTTAACCATATATTCGATAACGGATTTTGTCCCGGTATGAATATCAACCGTGGCTTCCATACCCGGTGTAATTTCATACAAGCCTTCCTTTTCACCCAAATAGGTTTTCTCTGTTTGGACAATAACGCGAAAATACGTTTCACCTTCGGGTGATGTTGTTGAGTCCGGGGCAACATGAATAACTTTACCATCAAGACTGCCATATCGAATAAAATCATAGGTATTGATTTTTACAACCGCATCCTGATTTTCTTCTACATAACCACGGTCAATGGGTTTCAAACGGGCCTCAATAACCAAATTTTCACCGACAGGAACAATTTCCATAATAGGTTCGCCGCCAGTGACCACCCCACCGATGGTGTTGTATGTCATATTTTTAACCACGCCATCAATCGGGCTTTTAATCAGGGCGCGCAATCCTTGGTCTGTTGCTTTGCTCAATAATTCGCGTGTTTGTGCAATGTTTTGCTCCACCGTCCCCAATTCTTCAATCGCTTCACGTTGAAAAGCTGTTTTTTCTTCGTTTATAGTGCTCTGTGCTTCTTTAATCGCGGCTTTTGCTTTTGGGATTGAGTTTAATAAGCTGCTTCTCTCACCTTCGAGCTTTTGTGCCTCGGCTTCCAGTTTCAAATGATCCATTTTGGACGTTAGCTTGTCTTTCAGCAAATCCGTAGACATGGCAAAACGTTGTCGGGCAAGCCTGAGGTTACGTTTGGCACTTTCAAGTTTGTCTTCCAGCTCATCTACGGTTAATTCTTTTTGGCGTAATTTGTCATTGAGCACGTTTAAGCGAGAGTTTAAATCCCGTAAGCGCGCTTGATAAGACTGTTTAGCCGCAGCGGCCATTTGGGGGCGGGCTACGACAATATCTTGTGGAAATTCGACATCTGTCCCATTAGCTTCGGCAAGAAGGCGGGCACGGTTTAACAATAACCCATCAAGGCGGACTTCCAATTCTTCTTTATTGACCCCGCCCGTACCGAGATCAAGCTGGACCAATTCACTTCCCGTTCTGACAAGATCACCTTCCTGAACGTAGATATCCGTAATGATCCCACCTTCAAGGTGTTGAACGACTTTGACTTTTCCTTGGGGGACAACTTCACCGATGGCAACGGAAACTTCTTCTAACTCGGTAAACACAGCCCATGAAATGAATACAACAAGGGCAAACATGATGCCATAAGCAACGGGCTTAAACGTTTGGACCGGGTTTTCTTTCACCAATTGATCAAGACGTGTCATGGTTGCGGTTCTCCCTTTTTATCGGTAGCTACGGGAGTAGAGGAAGGATTGGATCGGGGGATAGGCGGTTGTGCCGCATTGGGCGTGTTTCTTTTTTGCTGTGTGTTTTGTGCAAGTTTGGGTAAAACATCTTTGGTTGCCCCGGCAAGGGCAATTCGGCCCTGATCCATCACGATCATGTTTGCACATGCCCCCAACAAGATCGGGCTGTGCGTGACGAGAATGATTGTGTGATCTTTGGCAAGCTTGACGAGAAGGTCGCGCAATTCTTCTTCGGCTTGACGGTCCAGACTGCCCGATGGTTCATCAAGCAAAAGCACGGGGGGATCACCAAGAAGTGCACGTGAGATGGTCAGGCGTTGACGTTGACCACCTGAAAGACGTCGTCCCGCTTCGCCGATATCACTGGCATAACCATCGGGTAAATCAATAATAGTGTCGTGAACACCCGTTGCCTTACAGGCATCAATAATTTCGTCATCGCTGGCTTCGGGACGGGAAAAAGCAAGGTTATCACGCACACTGCCATGTAAAAGCGCACATTCTTGCGGGACATAACCAATCCAGCTTGCCAGTTGGCTGCGTGTAAATTGTTTAATATCTGCTTTATCCAGAAGCACCCGCCCACTTTGTGGGATGTAAAGACCCTGTATTAATTTGACCAAGGTGGTTTTGCCACTGCCGTTTCGACCGACAAGTGCTGTTAAACCACCGGGTTTAAGTGTAAAGCTGACCTCGCTCACGACAGGGGCCTGGTCTTGCCCATAAGCAAAAGAAACTTTATCTAAGCTGATTAAGCCTTCTGGACGTCCCATTTCAACGGAACTTTCCTGACGTTCGACGGGGAGTTCAAAGAGTGCGCCTAAGCGTTCGACTGATTGCTTAAAACCGCCAAAGGTTCGCCATGAACCGACCAATTGGTTCATCGGCCCCAGCAAACGCCCAGATAACATATTGGTTGCGATAAGGGCACCCATTGTCAGTTCCTGATTAATGATGGCAATAGCACCGACTGTGGTCAGTGAGATGGTTGTCATTAATGTTAGCGTCATACCCAGATTTGTGTATGCGTCAGCTTTACCACCTCGAATAATTGAATTTTCAATATTGTCGGCATGGCGATCTTCCCACGTCTTTTCCAATGTTTTGTCCATTGCCAAGGCTTTGATTGTCGTTCGTCCGGCAATCACACCGGCAATCAGATCATCCCGGCTAAGGGCGGTCTTTTTTTCTTCCTGACTGGCATTGCTGATCACTTTTCCGGAACGCCAGGCAACCAGCAAGAATAAAGGTAAAATAATGAGGAAAACCCACGCAATCGGTAAGGCAAGAACAAGGATAAGACCAAGGAAGAGAAATACAAAGGGCAGATCAACCAGCAGAATTGCCGTGCCGCCGCTGAGTGTATTACGAACGGTATCCACATCACGAAACATGGTTTGCCAATAGGCCGCTGGTTTGCTTTCCAATGTATGAAGGGGGACTTGTGTAAATTGTTTAAACAACTTTCGCCCCACTTCCACATCAATTTTCAGGGCAACGCGCTGCATGACTTTGGATCGGGCTTGGCGCAACGAATAATCAAAGACCAGAACAAGGACAATACCGATAAGGAGCCCTTTTAACGTTTCAATGCCTCCGTTGAAAACCACGCGATCATAGACCTGCAAGACGAAAACCGGGACTGCCAAGGCTAACATGTTGATAAAAAATGACATGCCCATGACTTCGCGAAAGGTCTTTAGTAGCGGTTTTACGATGGGTTTTAGCCAGTTGAAACTCTGTGGCAGCATTTGCGATTCCATTTGCCCTATTGATTTATAAACGTGAAAGTACCTTAATTTTATCTGAAAAACGACTGTATATATCTGTTTTTTGTAGCATTATTTCAAATAAATGCCATGATTTCTTGACCTGCGATGGCTTAGCTGGTGTCATACCTATAAATTGGCACAATTACGAGGGGATTGTCACGTGGCTGAAGGTGTGTCTAAACAACAAAAGAAACCGGGCAGAATACGTAAGTTTTTCTCGATGGCGCGGATGGTCGGTTTTCTGCTTCTCCTTGGTTTACTGGGCGTTCAGGTCATTAATCCTTATCCGGTCGATTTTTTGCGGGTCAAAATCTTTGACATGTATCAACGTGCTCAACCGCGTGAAGTCAAAACCCGCCCTGTGACCATTGTGGACTTGGACGAAGAAAGCCTTGCGACAGTCGGGCAATGGCCGTGGCCGCGCACAATCATTGCAGATATGGTGGCCAATTTGTTTCGGATGGGGGCGGGGGTTGTCGCCTTCGATATGGCATTCCCAGAACCGGATCGTCTCTCGCCTAATATGATCGCCGATAACGTCAGTGGACTGGATCCGTCGATTGAAGAAACCATTCGCCAATTGCCCAGTAACGATGCCTATTTTGCCAATATTATTAAACAAACACGCGTTGTTTTAGGACAAGCAGGGTTTGACCGTGAAATCGAAGATCAAGTTCATCGTCCGCCTGTTAAAAAATCAATCGCTTTTCGTGGGGAAAAACCGCACGCATTTGTGCCTTCACTGCCTTCGCTAGTGCGCAATATTCCTGAAATTGAAGAAGTTGCAGCCGGCCACGGTTTCTTTTCGTTATTCCCGGAACCGGACGGGGTTGTTCGACGTGTTCCGACTCTTTTTCAATATGATAATGAAATTTATACAGGCTTGGCAGTAGAGATGCTGCGTGTTGCAACGGGCAGACGTACCATTCTCGTAACCTCTAACGAATTAGGTGTTGAAAAAGTCGCTATTGCAAAAGGTTTAATTCTGCCAACCGATAAAAAAGGGCGGGTCTGGCCTCACTTTTCCAAGCGCGATAAGGCAAAATATGTTTCGGCACGCGATGTCTTAAGCGGCGTTGTTGATCCCGCTATGGTGCGCGGTAAGCTCGTAATTGTCGGGACATCAGCCGTTGGTTTGCTTGATATTCGTTCCACACCGGTTGAAGAAACCTTACCCGGGGTGGAGGTGCACGCAAATGTTATTGAGGCTGTGGTTGACAACGCTTTTCTCAGCCGTCCACCCAATATGGACGGTGCCGAGTTCCTTCTGACGTTGTTTGCAGGATTGGTTATGATTATTCTCGTTCCGATGATCGGGGCGAAATGGACATTGATCCTTTTTCTCGTTATTGCCGGCGGTTCGGGTGCTTCATCGTGGTATCTGTTTAGCGAGAAAAAACTCCTGTTTGATGCCGGCTTTGCAATGATTTCAACACTCGGTATTTACATACAATTGACCTATATGGGATACGCGGCAGAGGAAGCGCAGAAGAAACAAGTGCGTTCGGCTTTTTCACATTATATGTCACCAGCCTTGGTGGAACGATTGGCGGAAGATCCCGGTCAATTGAAATTGGGGGGCGAAAACCGCGAAATGACGTTGTTATTTTGCGATGTTCGCGGATTTACCTCTATTTCAGAATTGTTTGACGCCGAAGGCCTCACCAAATTGATCAATAAGTTCCTGACACCTTTGACAAACGTGATTTTACAAAGACAGGGAACGATCGATAAATATATGGGCGATTGTATCATGGCGTTCTGGAATGCGCCGTTGGATGATCCGAACCATCAACGCAATGGGTGTCTCTCCGCCCTTGAAATGATTGACTCCCTTGTCGTGGTTAATGAACGATTGGAAAAAGAAGCCGAAGAAGAAGGGCGCCCCCATATCCCCTTGAAAATCGGTATTGGTTTGAATACCGGAACCTGTTGTGTGGGAAATATGGGGTCTGACCAACGTTTTGATTATTCCGTTCTAGGCGATAGCGTAAATCTGGCCTCGCGTCTTGAGGGGCAATCCAAAACATATGGTGTGACAATTGTTATTGGTGAAAACACTTATGTGAATGTGCAGGACTTGGCCTGTATTGAGCTGGATTTGATTAAAGTAAAAGGCAAGACCGAGGCTGTTCGTATTTATTCCGTTCTAGGCGATGATCAAGTTGCACAGAAACCTGAATTTATTGAATATGCCAAACATCATGCAACTTTGTTAAAAGATTATCGCCAGCAAAATTGGGAAAAAGTACGCCAGGATATCAAAACAGCAAATGAAATGATTGATAAATTGGGTATGGAGCATCACGGCCTTTATGATCTTTACCAAGAACGTATGATCGCTTATGAAGCCGAACCACCAGGCCCGGACTGGGATGGTGTCTTTGTTGCAACAACAAAATAAGTAAAAAAAAGCTCTGTAATTTACCAGAGCTTTTTTTATTTAATACACTCATATTGAATATGGTTTTTCCTTCCCTACATATTTTAAATTAGGGGTAGATGACTGAAGACATAAATAAACTATTTGCGGATCAATTCACTACCCTAAAAAACGATGTGTGAGGGTATGTTATGTTTGTGAATATTGGCAGCCGATTGTTGACGGTCGCAGCATTGATTGTTGTTGTGACCTTTACGGCATTTATTCTTTATTTCGATTTTAATCAACGTCAGGCCATCCGTAGTACTTTGACATCCGATTTGGCAGAAACATCGGAACTTGCAACCAATACCATTTCAAATTGGATTGATATCCGACGGCGTCTTATTGAAAATTTTGGACAGGTTATTAATGAAGGGGATAGTGTTGATCAAGTAATGAGCTTGGCCAATCGTCCCGTCATGGCGCGCACATTCAAATATGCATATTTTGGTGATGCCCAAGGTATCATGACAATGGCACCACCGGATGAATTACCCGAAGGTTACGATCCACGCCAACGTCCGTGGTATAAAGATGCGATTGCTGCCCAAAATGCCACCCTGACGGAGCCTTACGTTGATGCCTCTTCTGGCAGTTTGATTGTCACAACCGCATACCCGCTAGAAAAGGAAGGAAAGACCTTAGGTGTTGTTGGCGGTGATATCGATATTACCGACTTGGGGGATTTAATTCGCAGTGTCGATCTTGGCGGTATTGGTTATGCCTTTCTTGCCAATGATAAAGGGACTGTCCTAATTCATCCGGATGTGAAAAATACCTTAAAGCCCATGACGGAAGTCTTTCCTGAACATACACCCAAGATTCAGGAAGGAAATGATCACATTTTGGATAGTGACCATAAAGAGCTTTATTTATTTAAAAAAGTAAAAGGCTTGCCAACTGTCAACTGGTATCTTGGTTTTGCGATTGATCGTGACAAAGCCTTTGCTGCATTGGCTTCATTTCGTAAAACCGCGATTGTTATGACATTGATTGCTGTCGGTGCGATTATCGGCCTGATGGGTATTTTGGTTAGAATATGGGTTTCTCGCCCTGTTTTGAAGATGGCAGGGGCGATGAGTGAGCTTGCCAATCGTAACCTTGATGTATCCATTCCCCAAAGTTCGTTTAAAGACGAATTAAGTGAAATGTCGGAGGCATTGGGAGTCTTCAAGGAAAATGCCATAAAGATGGAAGAGTTATCACGCGAAAATGAACAAGCCAGTGCCAGAATGGCAGAAGAGCGACGCAAAACCTTAAATGACATGGCAGACTCTTTCGAAAGTAAGGTTCTTTCAATTGTTGAAAATGTCGCAAGATCATCAGAACAAACACAAGATGTTGCCCGTCGCGTTCAGGAAAGTGCAGAAGAGTCCAGTCAAAGAGCCAACGTTGTGACCAATGCAGCAGAAGAAACAACACAAAGTGTGCAAACTGTTGCGGCAGCTACGGAGCAACTTTCCGCGGCTATCCGTGAAATTGGCGGACAGGTGACCCAGTCGATTGAAATCGCCCGTCAAGCCGTTGAAGATGTGGAAAATACTAACTCTACCATTACCGAACTTGCCGGGGCCGCCGATAAAATTGGCGAAGTTGTCAGCCTTATTCAAGATATCGCAGGACAAACGAATTTATTGGCCCTTAATGCAACGATTGAAGCCGCGCGGGCAGGGGAAGCCGGCAAAGGGTTTGCAGTTGTGGCCAGCGAAGTGAAAAACCTCGCGACACAAACAGATCGCGCGACAGGTGATATACAATCCCAAGTCGGCGGCATTCAAACAAGCAGTACAAACTCTGTTAATGCGATTACGGGGATCAGTCAAATCATGGCCCAAATTAGCGAATACGCGAGTGCAATCGCAGCCGCGGTTGAACAACAAGGGGCTGCGACACAGGAAATATCCGATAGCGTTCAACGTGCTGCATCCGGGACACAAGAAGTTTCCAGTAATGTTACGGCTGTTTCTGAGGCGTCCAATGCCCTGCGCGAAGAAGCAAACAGTTTATTGAGCGCCTCCAATGAGATGCTTTCCTTGTCAAACCTTCTGAAGACGGAGGTTGTTGATTTCTTATCCACCGTGCGACAAAACGAGTAAATACAGTACAAGCATAAAAAAAACCGCCTTTGATCAGGCGGTTTTTTTAATAAGTTCCTTAGGACCCAAGCCCTAAAACATCGGGTGTGAGTTGCCCCGTGGTATAAAGGACTGTGTATATTGAAAGACGATGATCATAAAAGAGTTCGGCATATTTAATTTTGGTTTCGTAAACTTCTTTTTCACGGTCCAAAACATTTAAAACATCCACACCTTCGGCACCATTTTCACGCTGCTTACGTGTATCCAGAAAAATTTCTTCCTTTAAGATGACATCATTTTCTTTAAGTGCAAGGCGCTCCTGATTAGTTTCCAGCGTATGCCATGCCTGTCTGGCAGCTTCGATGGTTTTACGTGATGTATAATCGTAGGTGCTTTTGCTGGCAGCGTAATCGAATGTTGCTTTCTTCATCGCATATTCAGTTGAAAAACCACTGAACAGATCCCAGTTTGCTTCAACGAGAACGGAATAATCGCGGCGAACACCGATGGTGGCGTTTTTATTTTCTTCAAAATTCATCGATCCTACAAGGTCGACGCTGGGCATATATTCCGCATAAATACCGCGTTTATTTTCATTTGCGATTTCAGATGTTAAATCAGCTTTTTGCAAATTTGGGTTCTCTTTTAATGCCAGTTGAACGGCTTCATCCAGACTTGTCGGCAATAAATTCAGCGGTGGATTGGGGTCCAACATGGCGGCAATGTCCGGGGCATGACCGAAGACTTGCATAAACTGGTCTGCTGCACGTGCAAGATCACCTTCATAGCCCACACGCGTGTCTTTCGCCGTTTGTAGGCGAGATTTGGCATTTAAAACATCAATGCCGATACCGGAACCACGTCTGACGCGTTCATCTTCCAGTTCCATCTGGGTTTTGATGTTTGCTTCATTCTCGCGCGCATATTCGATGCGGCGGGCTTGTTTAAGGACCTCCAGATATACTGTGATCCCTTCGATCAAAAGGTTTTGGCGCGTTGATTCTTCGCCTTTTTCTGTCTCTTCTTTGGTCAGGGTTGCACTGCGAATGGCTGAGTCCGTTGCAAAACCGTCAAACAGGTTTTGGGTCACTTTTACGCCAGCGACAGATCGCATAAGAGAGGAATCATTCTTTCCATCCGAATTGGCCCGTTCTGTCGGGTTGGTGATCCACTCGTACCCGTAATCACCGGTGAAGGCGACTGTAGGCAGGTTCGCAGACTCTTGAACCTCTATTTGTTTTTCGGCACCCTTGGTGGTTTTTGTGGCTGCTTTCAATTGCGGATGTTCAACCAGCATATTGCTTAGCTCAGTTTCTAAACTTGCTGCATGCGATGATGTCGCGTTTGCAACACAAAGCAGTACCCCTAAACATGTCCCTAAGAAATAATGAGCCCGCACAGGACTTCCCTCCAGAAAATAAGTATACTTAAGCTCGGATTTTAGTGCGATACACTCAATCCGTCAAACCTTATCACTGTAATAGGATATAGTTTCATATTTTAAAACGGGTTTATAGTTTGAGTTTTACTTCCACGATGTCTTCTTCTATGATTGTTTTTGCTTCAAATCCCATTGCTTTCACCATTTCAAGCATGGTTCTGTTTTCACGTAAAATTTGACCGGTAAAGTAAGTCGTACCACGAGAACGGCAATAGTCGATCATTTTATTGAGTAGCTTCCACCCCAGTTTCTGACCTTTAAGGTCGGAACGAACCAAAATGGCATATTCGGCGTCTTCGTTGTTTGGGTCGGTCCCTGTTCGTACGACACCAAGCGTTTCCATATGACCGTCTTCCTCGTTCGGGGCTTGTGCAATAAAAGCCATTTCCCGGTCGTAGTCAATTTGGGTCAGGCGCGCCATTTCTGTATGTGGCAATTCACGAACAGAACCAAAGAAGCGGAAACGGATATCTTCTGGTGACACATGGGTCATAAATTCGTTATGGGCGGGTTCGTCTTCCGGCTTAATCGGGCGGATCAAGACTTTACGCCCGTTGCGAAGCGTAAACTCTTCTTCCAAGGATGCAGGATAGGATCGAATAGCCAGTCGACGGTTTGGATGTTTATGGGTTATCTTTTTAATACGCATTCGGGAATCAACCGCCAACGCGCCATCCTTGGATGCAAAAATCGGGTTCACGTCAAATTCTTGAATTTCCGGAAAATCAATGCAAATTTCAGAAAGTTCAATTAAGGCCTGACATAAGGCATTACGATTAATCGGCGGCGTGTCGCGGTACCCCTTCAGCAATTTATTGATTTTTGTTCTGGAAATGAGATCGTCAGCCAGTCTCATATTTAAGGGCGGTAAGGCAATGGCTCGATCAGCAATAATTTCGGTTGCCGTTCCGCCTTCACCGCAAAGAAGAACAGGGCCGAATATAGGGTGGTGTGCCATGCCGGCAATTAACTCGTGGCAACGGGGCTGATGAACCATTTTTTGAATGATAAAGCCTGTAATCTGTGCCTTTTTATCAAACTTATGGACGCGGTTACTAATAGCTTTGACGGCTTCTTCAACGGCGCGCTCGTTTTCAAGGGACAGAACGACCCCGCCCACATCGGATTTATGAACAATGTCAGGGGACAAGATTTTAACAACAACGGGAAAACCAATTTCGACTGCGACTTTTTGGGCTTCGGTTGCGTCTTTTGCAAGCCGGGATTCAACAGTATGAATGCCATAGGCCCGCAATATTTTTTTCGTATCCGTTTCTTTTAACCATGTTTCACCGTTTTCAAGGGCTTCATTTATGATTTGGCGCACTTCCGCACGAGCAGGCTTAATCTCGGCAGGGACACGTTCGGGGATTTCCATCAATGTGGTTTGGTTCTTCAGATACTCTACAATATGCATAAAGGCGGTAATTGCCATGCGGGGAGAGGAGTAAGCCGGAATGGCATTTTCTTCAAAAATTTGATGGGCTTCCTGAACGGTTTTTTCGCCAACCCAACAGGTTAAGATATTACCTTTCAATTTTTTATGCGTTGCGACTAACTGACGGGCACTTTCTGTGCTGTTTTCCTGAATGTTGGGCGAATACAGAAATAAGATACAATCTGCTTCCTTGCTTTTTTTCAGAACTTCATAAACCTGTGGGAAATCCTGCGCGCGACAACGAATGCCGGTATGGTTGGTTTTGGATAATACATCGCATTTGCCGATGATATCATTCAGTTTTTGATGGGTTTCTTCTGATAGGATCGCTAGTTTGCCATTACTTTCCAGCAGATGATCTGCAGCAATGAGGTTAAGCCCGACACCGTTTGAAACAATGGCAAGCTTGTTGCCCTTAAAAGGTTTTGTCACCGACAGGGTTTCCGCACCTGCAAAAAGTTCGGCAATGCTGTTTACCCGTAACATACCGGCCCGTTTAAAGGCCGCGTCATAGACCAAATCACTGGCAGCCATCGCGCCTGAATGGGTTTGTGTTGTCAGGTTTACAATCTCGTGACGACCGGATTTCATAACGAGTATGGGCTTGTTACGCGCTGCTGAACGGGCAGCAGACATAAAATTGCGTTGATCTTGAATGGATTCCATATAAAGCAGGATGGCACGGGTAAAAGGATCACTGCCGAGATAGTCGATAATATCGCCGAAATCGAGTCCGGTGCATTTCCCGATAGAAATAAAGTGGGAGAACCCAACACCATGTGCGTTGGCCCAATCCAGAACCGTGCTCGACATTGTTGACGATTGGGAGACATAGGCGATCTTCCCCCCTTTAATGGGAAGGTGATGGGTACTTGCATTCAAGTTTTTGCCCGGAACAACAGCGCCCATACTGTTAGGGCCCAAAATACGCATGCCGTATTTTTTGTGTAATTCACCCAAGAAAGCCGGTGTTTCTTCATCAATACAGCTGGTTTGATGGCTTACAAGAATAGCCGCTTTAACGCCTTTTTCGCCAAGTGCCTGCATTGTCTCTTCAAGTGCGGCAACTTCCGTACAGACGATGGCAAGGTCAGGTGTTTCGGGCAGGGCAGGGATATCGCGATAGGTTAAAATGCCGCCAATGGCTTTATAATCAGCGCTTACCGGCATGATAGGGCCTTGAAAGCCGCCCGTTATCAAATTTCGAATAACAACGTTGCCGCACTGTCCTTCCTCGTTCGTTGCGCCAATAACGCAAATTGATTTGGCGGCAAACATTTTATCGAGATTACGGATTCCCATTGCTCTTTTCCCCCATTTGAAAAAGCAAACATTATACAAATATATATTCGTGGTTCGGAGCGTATCTAAAATCAGGGTAAAAACAAGTTACAAAGATGGGACAGTGCTGCGCGTAAAGCGCATGGCTATCCTTAATCTAAGCTATGCTTCTGCCTCAAAATCTTCCTGAAGAAGATCCAGGCTTGGGATTGTCACTTGGCGACCTTTAAAGAAAGCCAATTGGTCTTCTTCCAGCTTCTTGATCGTACGGGCGATTGTTTCCGGGCGTGTCCCAATGGCCGCAGCTAATTCCTGACGCGATAAGGGAAGCTCAATGACAACTTCATCATCTTCGCTTTCGTTACTTGAATAACGCGTTTTAAGACTGAGAAGCAAATGCGCGAGTCTTTTGCGAACAGGTTGTGTGGTCGTCAGCAGGTATAATTCTTCAATTTCACGTAAATCACGCGCAACCCGCCGGGTGAAACGAATGGCAACATCGGGAGATTGAGACAATAAATGTTCAAGGCTGACACGCGGGATAAAACAGAGTTTGCTTTTCACCAAAACCTCTGCCGTTCCGGCATGCCTCTCGTTGGCTAGAAAAGACCGATGACCAAAGGCTTCCCCCGGCTGAACCAGTCGGACAACAGCAGAGTTACCGTTTACATCGGTTTTACGAATGGCAATCAAACCGGCTTTCAGGCAATAGACACCTTCGCAATTATCCCCTTCGAGGTAAATGTTTTGTCCGATATCATAACTGCGATGTGTGCGTTGTAAACGATCAGATTCAAGGCCAGAACGGGCAAGCCCGCATAATGAGGAATCGTCTTTTCCTCCCCCACAGGTACCGCATTTCGTGACAGTAATCGGTTTGCCTTCTATACCCACTTTGCCTCTCAACGACGCTCAGCTAATTTTTTCAATGCCTTGAATGACTTCTTATAGTCATTCTCCTTATTGGTAAATTACATCTTACTAACAATTTGACGAAATGAAATAGAAAATTGATCTATGTCACGTAAAACCTTCAATCTGAAATTGGAAGGTGAACAATTTTTAATTGCCTCTATCAATGTTAAATGGAATAATCGGCGTATAGATAGGACTTAAAAATGCTGACGACTTCCATTCAAGATTCGGTAACTCAATTAGACAAAATTGATAACTTACAGGATTTTAGCGACTTTCTCTTGACGCTAAAAGATCATCTGGGGTTTGACCATTTCACCTATGCTATTTTCAACTCTCCGAATGTCAAAGTTCGGGATCCCTTGGTTGCATGTAGTTACCAAAATGAATGGCTGGATTATTATTTTTCCGAAGATTGCATAAATTGTGATCCGATTGTACGCGCAGCCCAAAAATCGCATACGCCCTATATTTGGGAAAGCCTGAAAAAAAATAAGACAGAACAGGCCTTTATGCAACGTGCACAGGATTTTGGTATTTCAAAGCGGGGCATGACAATTCCCATTCGTCGAGCAAACAATGAATTGGCCCTCGTAAGCGTATGTGCGAATGCAAATAAAGGGCAATGGAACGACTTGATGAATTACAGCGTTCCCATCGTTCGTTTTATTGCCGATTATTGCCATGATGCGTTTATTGAGAAATTTACGGAAGCCGCGGGGGAGAGCGAAGAGATCAAATTAACCGCGCGTGAACGAGAATGCTTGTTGTGGACGGCGCGGGGCAAGAGTAACTGGGAAATCGCAAATATATTAAATGTCGCTGAACGCACAGTAACTTTTCATATTGGAAATGCGTGTACGAAGTTGGGCGTGAATGGTCGTTTTCAGGCGACTGTCAAGGCGATTGCACACCATATTATTTATCCATAAAAAAACCTGTAGGATTCTACAGGATGATTTCTATATCAAAATACTGTCTAATTTCCCTTAAAATTTATGAAGCTGGGGAGCGGATAGATGACAGTTGTAAATATTGATGATTACCGGGATTACACGCCGTTTGAGCGTATTTCAGCAGATGAACTCGTCAAATGCATCGGTTACCTTCAAAAAGAAGCTGAAAAATCTGGATTTAGCGAAGTTTCCGATCTTTTGTCATTGGCAAATATGGCAACAACAGACTTGTTGCATAAGTAGAAACAAAGGAACGGTTTCTTTGACCGTTCCTTTGTTCTTTAATCTTCTTTTTGTGATTAACCGTTAACGGTTTCACTTTCGGCAATGGCGCGCACGACATCAATAACACGTTTGCGGATAACTGGATCCTGAAGACGTGAGAATGTGCGAACCAATTCCAAAGTCTGACGACGGTGAAGTGTCAGGTGTTCTTCAGGAATATCGCTTTCTGCGGTTTCACCTTGATAACCCGGGAATGATTCGCGAACGCTATCGGGCATATCTTCAAAAAAGAAAGATACAGGCACATCCAATACATTGCCAAGCTGCCAAAGTTTGCTGGCACTCACGCGGTTTGCGCCACGTTCATATTTTTGGATTTGCTGGAATGTCAGACCGATGCTTTCACCCAGTTTGCCTTGTGTCATCCCCATGAGTGTGCGACGCAACTTAACACGTTGCCCCACATGTACATCAACCGGGTGAGGGGTATCGCTTCCGCGTGTGCCCGGCAAAATATCTTTTGTAGCAGTTTTTACCATTTAATTTTCCTTTGGTTACTCGGCTGTTTTGTAGTTCTCTATACCCATACGATAGTAAGTGGCAACCTCTATCAACTCGGGTTGGGTTGTATTATAGCGAGACATTATTCGTTTGTCTCGCAGAAAACGCAATCACAAGTGGTTTATTACCTATTTTTTTGGGCGTCAATGCTGCGCTAGGTGTATATACGTACCGATTTCCGATCAAAAGGACTCTAAAACACTATTCATGGGGGTAATAAAAAAGCACTCCCGCATAATGCTGAGAGTGCTTTTAATATTGGCTCCGCCTGCTGGGCTCGAACCAGCGACATATGGATTAACAGTCCACCGTTCTACCAACTGAACTAAGGCGGATCAGAGCTATAGCCGATGATTACATCCAGAACCAAAATTGGCTCCGCCTGCTGGGCTCGAACCAGCGACATATGGATTAACAGTCCACCGTTCTACCAACTGAACTAAGGCGGATCGGAGATGTGGAGGCGCGGAGCGGATTCGAACCGCTGTTCACGGATTTGCAATCCGCTGCATAACCACTCTACCACCGCGCCAGATCCAATCACTTCGGTTTGGCTGTAACCATCGGCGGAGCGGAAATTAGTCGGATGACCTCTCGGGGTCAATCCATTTTTTTCATTTTTTTTCATTTTTTATGAATTGTGGCTAAAAAACTGGGATTTATTCGTTCTACACCATTGTCATAGAGACGAATGAGGATTATAAAACGGCACATGAGATGCGCAGGTTGCTCAAAATTAAAGTGATCCTGTTCGTCATCGACGAGTTTATTGATTTAACACTTTTTACGGTGCCACTATGGATTATGCGCTTTCCCGTTCGAATATGATTGAAGGTCAGATAAAAACCAACCGGGTCGCCGACCCTTATGTTTTGGATGCGATGGGTGCGGTTCCCCGTGAGGTGTTTGTGCCGACATCCAAAAAAGGTGTCGCTTATATTGATGATGCGCTTGAGGTTGGTAACGGTCGTTTTGTTCTGGAACCTATGGTTCTCGCGAGAATGTTGGAAACTGCCGAACTGGATGAAAACGATATCGTTCTCGATATTGGATGTAATACTGGTTACTCAACGGCTGTTCTGGCCAAGATTGTCAGCATGGTTGTCGCTATCGAAAGTGATGAAGAACTTGCAACAGCGGCCACAAATAACTTGAGCCAAATCGGGATTGATAACGCCGTGGTGGTTACGGGTGACATGAAAGAGGGTGTTGAAAAGCAGGCCCCTTACAATGTGATTCTTTTCAACGGCGCAGTTTCCCATCTGCCGGATTCCATTAAAAATCAATTGGCTGATGGCGGGCGATTGCTGGTTATTGAGCAAGGCAAAGCCACAATGTCCAATGTCTGCGTATATACACGCAATGGCGATATTTTTTCAAAACACGATATTATGGAAGCGGGCGTAGCAACTTTGCCAGGCTTTGAGAAAGAAGCAGCCTTTACTTTTTAAGCCTTTGAAAATAATATTTTAAATGCCTTGTTCGACACTAATCGCGCGAGGCATTTTTTTTGAAAAAAAGATTTATCTATATGTGAGGTAATTCACTTTTTTAGCCTTGTAATCGGTTGTAAAGAATTAGTTTAGATAATTCTGTTAAAAAACATTAATTTACAAGTGTCTGAATCCTTTGCCTTTCATGTTGCAGATGGTTAGACTGTGCGAAACTTATGTAAGTGTTATGGGTAATAAAATGAACCTGAGAAAAAACTTTCTAATCGGCGTTGCTTTGGGCGCGATGGCTTTTAGTTCGCAAGCGAATGCCGAGACTCTTAGAGAGGCCCTCGTTAAAGCCTATATGAATAATCCTGCGCTGAATTCTGAACGGGCAACTGTACGCGCAACAGACGAAGGGGTTTCTCAGGCGTTAGCCAATTGGCGCCCGGAAGTAACTTGGACAGGAACCGTTGCCAAGGAACGTAGTGACAATAATTCGCGTTCGGGTTCAAACCGGGAGCAAACGCTCACCCCGATGACCAGTTCTTTCTCTATAACCCAGCCTTTATTCCGTGGTTTCCAGACCGAAGCCGCCACGGCGGAAGCCGAGTCCAAAGTGGATGCTGCACGCGCCCGCTTGCTGGAAAAAGAACAAGAAGTTCTGATGGATGCGGTTTTAGCTTATTCTAATATCGTACGTGATGAAGCCGTTCTTGAACTCAATCGTAATAACGAACAGGTTTTACGTCGCCAGTTTGAAGCAACAAATGATCGTTTTGAAGTTGGGGAACTCACCCGTACGGATGTCAGTCAGGCTGAAGCCCGTTTTGCAAAAGCAACGGCTGACCGCATCCAATCCGAAGGGGATCTCGAATCGTCTCGGGCGACTTATCAAAAAATAATTGGTGAAATTCCGAGTAAACCGATTCCCTCTCCTTTGCCGAGTGATATCCCAACAACAGTGGAAGAAGTGATCGAACGGGCACAGCAAAGTAACCCGACTTTCCTGGCAGCTGTTGCGGATGAAAAAGCTGCAATGGAGAATATCGAGGAAATGGCCGGGAAATTATTACCGGAATTAAACCTAACCGCATCTACGGATACAGCACTTGAATCATCTTCGCGTAATAGCCGGACCGAGTCGGCAAGCATCGGTCTGTCCTTGAAAGTACCGTTCTATCAGAAAGGGACGGTATATTCTCAGGTTCGTCAGGCTAAACAAACAGCCGCTGAAAAACGCATGGATATGGAAGAAGCCCGTCGCAGTGCTGTGGAAAGTGGCCGTACAGGTTGGGAAGGGCTCGTTACCGCAAGAGCGCGTATCCAGTCTTTCTTGGCACAAATTCGCTCCGCTGAAGTGGCACTGGATGGGGTGCAACGTGAGGCCGCTGTCGGTTCACGTACCGTTCTTGATGTCCTTGATGCCGAACAAGAATTGTTGGATGCTAAAGTAAGCTTGGTACGGGCACAACGTGATGAACTGGTTGCCGTTTATGAATTAAAGCAGGCCGTAGGTGAATTAACGGCTGAAAAATTAGGGCTGGACACCGGGATTTATGACCCGAAAGTCCATTATGATGAAGTTCGCGATGCGTGGATCGGCACATCGTCTGTCGGCGATGTTGACGAAAAAGAATAAGTCGATAACAATTCATTAAGGTGAGGACGCGTATAATATTTACATTGGAAACTTTTTTGATGAATACATACGCAAATATAATCGGGTGAAGTTGAGATGAGTGACGAAAATACAGAAGCAGGTGACGGCGCTGAGCCGTCGATGGAGGATATTCTAGCCTCTATCCGGCGTATTCTTTCTGAGGATGATGAAGAAGGTGCCGAGGCTGCTCCGACTGAAGAAGCAACACCCGAACCGGAACCAATGCCTGAGCCCGAACCGGAGCCCATGCCGGAACCAGAACCGGAGCCCATGCCTGAGCCGGAGCCCGAACCGGAACCAATGCCGGAACCAATGCCCGAGCCGGAACCAGAACCAATGCCTGAGCCCGAACCGGAACTTGAGCCTGTGATTGAATTGGAAGACCCCGAACCAATCATTGAAGAGATTGAAGAAATCGATATCGATGATGATATCCTGGATTTAACATCTGATATGATGATTGAGGAAGAAGAACCGGAGCCGGAACCGGAACCTGTTTTTGAACCACAACCCATTTTGGCATCCGATGTTGCCAATCGGATTGTTTCTCCACCGACGGCTGATGCATCGACTGATGTTTTGTCAGAACTGGCAAAAGCAATTTTGGATCAACGCGATATTGCAGTTGGGACACGCGATATTACGCTGGAAGGCTTGACCCGCGAAATGTTGCGTCCCTTGCTCAAAGAATGGCTTGATCGCAATTTGCCTTACTTGATTGAACGATTGGTCAAAAAAGAAATCGATATCATGATTAACCGTGCGGAACGTCTGGAAGACTAAAACACGATTAATCTTGCGAAATTACAGCGCCCGGGCTTGTCCTCGGGCGTTTTCGCGTTTATTAAAGCTATAAATTTTCATTTAGATAAGAGGCTGTGTCTTAAAATGCTCGACAAGACATTCAACCCGGCGGCAGTTGAAGAAAAACACTATACGCTTTGGGAAGAGAAAAATGCATTTGCCGCCAATCACGAAGCCGGCAAAGAACCCTATACAATTATGATGCCGCCGCCCAATGTGACAGGCAGCTTGCATATGGGACACGCCCTGACATTTACTTTGCAAGATATTTTGATCCGCTATAACCGGATGAAGGGTAAAGATGCTCTGTGGCAGCCCGGAACCGACCATGCGGGGATCGCTACACAAATGGTGGTGGAACGCCGTTTGGAAGCCGAAGGTGTGACCCGCCATGATTTGGGGCGCGACAAATTTATTGATAAAATTTGGGAATGGAAAGCGCAATCAGGTGGGACAATTGTTAATCAATTGCGCCGCCTTGGTGCCTCTGCCGATTGGGCGAAAGAACGCTTTACAATGGATGAAGGTTTGTCCGAAGCTGTCCGTAAAGTCTTCGTCGAACTTTATAAACAAGACCTGATTTATCGCGATAAAAAACTCGTCAACTGGGACCCGAAACTGCATACCGCCATTTCAGATCTGGAAGTGGAACAACGCGAAGTCAACGGTAAAATGTGGTACTTCAACTACCCGCTGGAAGGCGAAGATGGTAAATTTGTTACCGTTGGAACCACGCGCCCGGAAACCATGCTCGGTGATACAGGCGTTGCGGTTCATCCCGATGATGAGCGTTATAAGGATTTGATTGGTAAAAATGTTATTTTGCCGATCGTAAATCGTGCGATCCCGATTGTTGCCGACGAATATGCGGATCCTGAAAAAGGCTCTGGGGCTGTAAAAATTACACCGGGTCACGATTTTAATGACTACGAAGTTGGTAAACGCTGCAATCTGGAAATTATCAACGTTCTGGACCTTAACGCACATTTAAATGAAAATGTGCCTGAAAAATATCAAGGTATGGAACGCTTTGAAGCCCGTACAAAAGTTGTCGCCGAAATGGAAGAACTCGGCCTTTTGGTGAAGATCGAAGAAAACCCGATGACGGTTCCTTATGGGGATCGTTCCGGGGTTGTGATCGAACCTTGGTTGACGGATCAATGGTTTGTAAAAGCAGACGTGTTGGCAAAACCAGCCTTGGAAGCGGTCGAAACCGGCAAGACCCGGTTTGTTCCCAAACAATGGGAAAATACGTATTATGAATGGATGCGCAACATCCAGCCTTGGTGTATTTCCCGTCAAATCTGGTGGGGGCATCAAATTCCGGCATGGTTTGACGAAGATGGCAATGTCTATGTTGAAATGACCGAAGAGGCTGCGCAGAAGGTCGCAGGCGAGGGTGTTAAGCTGACCCGTGAGACCGATGTGCTTGATACTTGGTTCTCTTCTGCACTTTGGCCGTTCTCTACATTGGGCTGGCCGGAAAAAACACCGCAGCTCGATCATTATTACACAACGGATGTTCTGGTCACCGGGTTTGATATCATTTTCTTCTGGGTTGCCCGGATGATGATGATGGGCATTCATTTCATGGGCGAAGTTCCGTTCAAGGACATCTATATCCACGCGCTTGTTCGCGATGAACAAGGGGCGAAGATGTCTAAATCCAAAGGTAACGTTATTGATCCGTTAGAATTGATTGATCAGTATGGTGCTGATGCGATGCGCTTTACACTGACCGCAATGGCTGCACAGGGGCGTGATATCAAACTTGCTACCAGTCGTGTCGAAGGATACCGCAATTTTGCAACAAAGCTTTGGAATGCGGCACGTTTCTGTCAAATAAACGGGTGTAAACCGGTTAAAGGATTTGATGCAGCAAGTGTTAAGCACCCTGTTAACCGTTGGATCGTTGGCAAGGTTGGTGAGGTCGCTGGCGAAGTTGGTACGGCAATTGACGGCTATCGTTTCAACGAGTCGGCCAATGCGATTTATGGGTTTGCCTGGGGCACATTCTGTGACTGGTATCTGGAATTCACCAAACCCATCTTAAATGGGGATGACGAAAGCGCGATTGAGGAAACACGGGCCACAACCGCATGGGTTTTTGATCAAATTCTCCATATTCTGCATCCGATAATGCCATTTATTACCGAAGAGTTATGGGAATCGATGGCGGATGAGCGCGATATGCAATTGATCAGTGCCACTTGGCCGGAAAAATTGTTAGATGATAGCGATGCCAACGAGGAAATGGATTGGCTGGTTCAGCTGATTTCTACAATCCGTACAACGCGTTCGGAATTGAATGTGCCCGGCAGTGTCGCCCTTTCTGTATATCTGCAAGGGGCCAATGAAAAGACGGCCCAACGTTTGGCACGCAATGAAAACCTGATCAAACGCATGGCTCGCCTGGGATCTATCGACTTGGTTGATGAAGCCGTTGCACACGGCTGTGTTCAGGAAGTCGTGGGCGAATCTACTGTCTTTATCAATGTGGTTGATCATATGGATGTGGCGGCGGAAAAAGCCCGTTTGGAAAAAGAAATTGCCAATCTGGATAAAATCATCGGCGGCAAAGAAAAAAAATTGGCAAACGAAAAATTTGTTGCCAATGCACCGGCTGATGTCGTTGCAACAGAACGCCAAAAAGTCCAAGAACTCAGCGAGAAAAATGCCAAGTTCAAAGAAGCCTTGGCACGTTTGACATCGGCGCTTTAACCGATTGTTTGCAAGTTCACACTTATGATAGAAGCCTCACCAGAATTTGGTGGGGCTTTTTCATGTTGAGTGAACGAAAATTAAGATGGCAAAAAACGATCCTACCCCCGATGAACGTGCGGAATATATTGTAAAGCGCCTTGAATTGTTTATTCGGGAAAACCGCGAACCTTTTAAAGGAATGAATTTTAACAAGTGGCAACAACTTGCCCGTAGTGAAATTTCCAATTCCTTGCGCGATTACGAAAAATCACAATACGATCAAAACCAAGTGACAAGACGGATGCTTTTTATTATCGGCTCATCCATTGCCACCATCGGTTTTTGGGGAGTCGCTGCTGCTTTTGGTCGGATTGATTATATGTTGGCCGGGATGATTTGCCTGATTGCAGGGATTATCGTCATTGCCCACGCCGGGGAATGGATGACGCGTTCTATGTGGAAAAAAGCCCAAGCCAAAAAAAGGGAACGTGCTTATAACAATGCCGTTTCGTTGGATCGACAGATCAAACAAATGGAAAAAGAATTAAAAAACAAAGCCAAAGAACTGGAAAAAACCTTAGGGGCAGTGGGCAGGGCCGTTCCCCAGCCCTCTGACAAAAAATAAACACGCATCGCGTATTGAAATATCAACTACGTCTTCTTACTTAAGGGGTACGCTTAAGAAGGGGAGGCGATATCTATATGCATGATCGATTTGGCCTGAGAAATGACTTGGGCACAGAAGAAGTTGGCTTTCTTCAAGATGACGACACCCTGACTGTTAAGGTCGACGGGGTGATGGATCTTGTGCGCGATTATGATGTTTTTCTGTTTAGTATCCATGCAACTTTGATCCGAAATGGCTTGACGGTGCCCTCGGGCGCGTCTTTGGTTCCTCAACTACGCAAACTGGATAAACGGGTTGGGGTCTTTTGTTTAAGCAGTGATGCGTGTCGCGATGATATGACAGCTCAATTGAATAGATGTGGGTATTCAATTACCAATAATCGTGTTCTTCTACGCGATGATTTGGATAACTTGGAACGCCCCTTTCCGTTTGTAAGCACGGAACGTGTTCTTTTGGTTTGCAGTGATGTTTTAAATGAAGTCGCACAAGCCAAAGTCAAAGGATTCAAATCCTTATTGATAGATGGAAATGGTGTTCTTGACCAAAAGTCATTTAGGCTTTCACCAGACTTTGTCGCTGCCAGCGTATAAACCTTTCCAAACTCAAACGATATGTTTATGTTAGTTGCCGCACTTCTTAGGGAAGCGTTCTGATTATAATACCAAAAGGATTGGATTATGCCCGAATATCGTTCACGTACATCGACAGCAGGCCGCAATATGGCAGGTGCGCGCAGCCTTTGGCGCGCGACAGGGATGAAAGATGCCGACTTTGAAAAACCCATTATTGCCGTTGTGAACTCATTCACCCAATTTGTACCGGGCCATGTCCACCTTAAAGACCTGGGGCAAATGGTCGCCCGTGAAATTGAAAAGGCCGGTGGCGTTGCGAAAGAATTCAACACCATTGCCGTGGATGATGGGATTGCAATGGGCCATGACGGTATGCTTTATAGCTTGCCGTCTCGTGATTTGATCGCAGATAGTGTCGAATATATGGTCAACGCACATTGCGCCGATGCGATGGTTTGCATTTCAAACTGTGATAAAATCACGCCAGGGATGTTGATGGCGTCCATGCGCCTGAATATCCCGACGGTATTTGTATCCGGTGGTCCGATGGAAGCAGGGAAAGTCACCATTGATGATATCGAACATTCCCTTGATCTGGTTGATGCAATGGTTAAGGCCGCTGATCCCAATGTGTCCGATGAAGAAGTCGATGCGATTGAACGTAGCGCCTGCCCGACTTGCGGGTCATGTTCTGGCATGTTTACTGCGAACTCCATGAATTGCCTGAGCGAAGCCTTGGGCCTGTCTTTACCGGGGAACGGGACCGTTGTTGCCACCCATGAAGATCGCAAAGAACTGTTCCTGCGCGCCGGACGTTTAGTGGTTGATCTGTGTAAAAAATATTATGAAAACGATGACGCCAGTGTCACACCGCGCGGTATTGCGACATATGATGCCTTTGAAAATGCGATGACATTGGATATTGCAATGGGGGGATCCACAAACACGGTTCTTCACCTGTTGGCTATTGCGCAAGAAGCCGGTGTTGATTTCACCATGAAAGACATGGACCGTTTGTCCCGCAAGGTGCCGTGCCTGTCTAAAATCGCGCCGTCCGTTCCTGATGTTCATATCGAAGACGTCCATCGCGCCGGCGGTATCATGTCTTTATTGGGGCGTTTGGATGATGCTGGTTTGTTAAAACGTGATGTCTCCACAGTCCATAGTAAAACACTGGGCGAGGCAATTGATACGTGGGATATCAGCCGGACCTCAGATGCCGAAATTCACAAATTCTATAAGGCTGCACCGGGGGGCGTTCCCTCACAAACAGCCTTTTCACAGGCGGCGCGTTATCGTGATTTGGACCGTGATCGTTCCAAGGGCGTTATCCGCAGTGTTGAAGATGCCTTCACCAAAGACGGCGGCTTGGCTGTACTTTATGGCAATATTGCCGAAGATGGGTGTGTCGTAAAAACAGCAGGCGTAGATGAAAGCATCTGGACCTTCACAGGGACAGCCCGCGTTTGCGAAAGTCAGGATGAAGGCATTTCACGCATTCTGGGTGGTGAAGTCGGTGCCGGTGATGTTGTGATTATCCGTTACGAAGGACCAAAAGGCGGACCGGGCATGCAGGAAATGCTTTATCCGACCAGCTACCTGAAATCTATGGGCCTTGGTAAGGAATGTGCTTTGTTAACTGATGGTCGTTTTTCCGGTGGGACGGCAGGCCTGTCCATTGGCCATGCTTCACCAGAAGCCGCCAACGGCGGGGCAATCGGCTTGATTGAAGAAGGTGATACGATTGAAATCGATATTCCCAATCGTTCCATTAACCTGAAGATTTCAGATGCCGATCTTGCAAAACGCCGTGAAGCAATGGAGGCCAAAGGCGCTGATGCATGGAAACCGGCAAAACCGCGTCAACGCAATGTTAGCGCTGCCTTACGTGCTTATGCTGCAATGGCAACCAGTGCCGACAAAGGTGCGGTTCGCGACGTTAGCAAGCTTGAACGTTAAGAAACGTCTCAAAACAAAAAAGCCCGCTTTATCAGCGGGCTTTTTTTATCCTTTTAAGAATCCATTGGGGTTAACCGGGTTCATGCCCCGGCGAATTTCGAAATGGAGCTGAGGGGTGACGACACCACCGCTGCTGCCAACGCTTGCGATGGATTGACCGCGTGTTACCTTTTGGCCGCGTTTAACTAATATTTTCTCAACATGGGCATAAGCCGTAATCCAACCACCGCTGTGTTTGACAAGGATCATATTGCCAAAACCGCGCAGTTCATTGCCGCTATAGGCAACGACACCGTTTTCAGCCGCTTTCACAGGGGCGCCGCGTTTGGCAGAAATATTGATACCGTCATTGCGTAATCCATCGCGTTTGGTCCCAAAACCAGAGATAACCCGCCCCTTGATCGGCCATGCAAAACGGCTACTGGATCGTGGTGCCGGTTTGGGGATGGCTTTGCGATTGAGGCGCGGCTCCGCTTTCGCTTGCATTGTGGATTTATTTTTAGGCTTGGTGGTAATTTCGGCATTAACCCGTGGCGGTACATCCAGATTTTTAGACGCCGTGGTCAAATTTCCTGAATTGGGAATCTTTAATCGCTGTCCCGGTGTCAGGGTAAACGGGGATTTTAGATTGTTGGTTTTGGCCAATGTATAAACATCGGTGCGATAATGTCTGGAGACTGAATAAAGTGTATCACCGGGTTGAACAACATGAACCGGACCTTGCGGCAGATAAAGCCGTTGCCCGATCTTTAAATGAAAGGGTGGTTTCAGGGCGTTTCTTTCGATAAGCCCCCGAACGGACACATCGTGTTTGCGCGAAATGGCGTAAACGGTATCCCCTTTCTGAACTATAACCGTTCCCGGTATCGCTTTTGGCTGTTCTGCCTTTTCTTTTTCAGCAGATTGTGTTGCAGGTGGGCGATAGCTTCCTTGTCCTTCAAACGGGACTTCCACCCAACCACAAGCAGCAAGGCTTAAAAGCAAGGCGAAAACGCCGATATGTCGCGATGTTCTAAACATGATGCGGATTATGCCCAAGCTTAATCAGGGTTTCAAACTTATTCTGGCAAACCGGGAAGAAGAGGGACAAAACGAACCTTTTCCAATTCTTCCACATCAAAACCATCTTCGGTACGCGTCACGCGGATAAGCCATTGTGCAGAGGTATCTTCCCCAATCGGTAAAACCATAACACCGCCAACAGATAACTGATCGGCAAGGGCAGGGGGAACATCTGCGGCTGCTGCGGTGACCATGATACGATCAAACGGGGCTTGTTTAGGCCAGCCTAACGTACCGTCCCCACAATGGGTTGTAATATTGGTTTGTCTAAAATCATGAAAACGTTTTTCTGCCTGTTCCAACAAAGGCTTAAAACGTTCAACTGTATAAAGACGTCGGCAAAGCTTTGCTAGAACCAAAGCCTGATAGCCGGATCCTGTGCCAATTTCCAGAACCTTCATACGGTCATTGACCTGAAGTTTTTCCGTCATATAGGCAACGATATAAGGCTGACTGAGCGTTTGGTTATACCCAATCGGTAACGCAATATTGTCGTAAGCTTGATCTAGAAAGGTTGGCGCAACAAAACTTTCACGTGGAATTCGTTCCAGTGCGGCTAACACATTGGTATCGGTAATGCCTTGTCGGCGTAATTCCATGAGAAGGCGAATTTTCTGGGCTTCGATACTCATAACAGTTCCCCCTGTAAGTCCTTGAGTGTCGAATAATCTGTAAAATCAAGCGAGATCGGCGTTATTGAAATTTTACCGTGCGTGATCGCGTATAAATCCGTTCCTTCATGGAATGTCTGTTGAGAACGCAAAGCACCGACCCAAAAATATTCTTCACCGCGCGGATCAATTCCTTTGGCCAGATCATCCCCGATTTTACGTCGGCCTTGTTGCGTAACCTCAATTCCTTGTACAGATTTTGCAACCACATCCGGGAAGTTTACATTCATCAATGTATTTTTCGGCCAACCGATCGCAGCCAGCTTTCGCAAGACATCCGGGCCATGCGTCTGGGCAGTTGCCCATTTAACCCGATCTGGATCAGCATAAAATTGTGACAAGGCGATTGCAGGCACCCCTAACAAGGTCGCTTCCATCGCCGCCGCAACCGTACCTGAATAAGTGATATCTTCACCCAAGTTTCCGCCACGGTTCACACCGGAAAGCACCAAATCGGGCGGGTTATCTTTCATAATTTCATTCAAAGCCAACAAAACACTGTCGGTCGGCGTCCCATCCACGCTGAAACGTCGATCTGAATGTTTATGAATACGCAAAGGGCGGCGAAGGGTGAGGGAATGTCCGGTTGCGCTTTGTTCCGTTTCCGGCGCAACCACCCAGACCTCTTTCGCTACCTCTTTGGCAATATGTTCTAGTACCTTCAAGCCCGGTGCATGGATACCGTCGTCATTTGATATCAAAATTCGGGCTTGGGACAGGTCTATCATTTGTTTGGCTCGATAACCTCAAGGCCACCCATGTAGGGACGCAAAACCTCAGGCACGATGACGCTGCCATCAGCTTGTTGATAGTTTTCAAGAACGGCAACCAAACACCGCCCGACCGCCAGGCCGGACCCGTTTAAGGTATGCACAAACTGCGGCTTTTTCTCGCCTTCCGCGCGGTAGCGGGCCTTCATGCGCCGCGCCTGAAAATCCCCTGTTGTGGAACAGGATGAAATTTCACGATAGCGGTCCTGACCCGGCAACCAGACTTCGATGTCATAGGTGCGTCGCGCGCTAAAGCCCATATCGCCTGTACAAAGCGTAATGACGCGATAGGGCAGTTTTAAACCTTGTAAAACCGCTTCGGCGCAACCTGTCATGCGTTCCAGTTCCGCATCCGATTCTTCTGGTTTGGTGACACAAACCATCTCAACCTTGCTAAACTGATGCTGACGGATCATACCGCGTGTATCCTTGCCCGCCGAACCCGCTTCGGAACGGAAACACCATGTCATAGCCGTATAACGACGCGGCAGATAATCTTCAGAGAGAATTTCACCAGCGACAATATTTGTCAGCGGAACTTCGGCCGTTGGGATCATCCAAAACCCTTCTTCGGTACGAAACAGGTCTTCGGAAAATTTAGGCAATTGCCCCGTACCATAAAGCGCTGCATCTTTCACCAAGGCAGGCGGGTTTACTTCGGTAAAGCCATGTTGCATGGTGTGTAGGTCAAGCATGTATGAGGCCAAAGCGCGTTCCATGCGGGCGAGGGCACCAGACAGCAAAACGAACCGGGCACCGGACAATTTGGCAGCGGTTTCAAAATCCATCTGCCCAAGCTTTTCACCAATATCGAAATGCTCTTTAACTTCAAAATCAAAAGACGGAACGTCGCCCCATTTGCGAATTTCAACGTTATCGTCTTCATCCTTACCATCAGGTACATCAGCGTAAGGCAAATTCGGCAAGGACATGAGTGCATTTTCAAGCTCGGCTTCTTTGGCTTTGGCCTGTTCTTCCAGCTCAGCTTGCAAATTTTTGGATTGCGAGACCTTTTCCATAATATCGGAAGCATCGCGGCCTTCACGTTTGGCAAGTCCAATTTCCTTGGAAAGCTTGTTACGTTCTGCCTGAACGTCTTGGGCGCGCGTTAAAATATCACGGCGTTCGGTATCAAGCGCAATCAGACGTTCTGCCTGTGCCTCTTGCCCACGTCGTGCCAGCCCTGTATCGAATTGATCAGGGTTATCTCGTATCCATTTAATATCGAACATAGCTACAAAGCCTTAAGTCATATTGAAGTCTGTTTCTTCGAATTCATCGTCATCTTCTTCATCTTCGATGTCGCCGCGTTTCTTTTCTACGCTACGCACCGAAATGATAGAGATTTCATACAAAAACAGAATGGGAATTGCCAGCCCTACTTGTGAAATAATATCGGGCGGTGTCATAACGGCTGCGGCGATAAAGGTCACGACAACGGCATATTTGCGTTTTGCGGCAAGACCACGTGATGTAGCAACCCCAATCCGCGCGAGTAAAGTCAAAACCAGTGGCAGTTGGAAACTGATACCAAAGGCAAAAATCAATTTCATAACGAGAGCCAGATACTCGTTTACCTTGGCTTCCAACTGAATGGGCAAGGTGCCATCCGTGCCTAAAGTCTCAAAGCTGAGGAAAAATTTCCAGGCCAATGGCATAATGAAATAATAGACCAGTGCACCGCCAAGTGCGAACAAGATAGGCGATAAAACCAGATAAGGTGCAAGAGCCGCTTTCTCATTTTTATAAAGCCCCGGTGCCAAAAATTTCCAAAATTGTGTAGCAATAACTGGAAAGGCAAGAAACAGGGCTGCAAAGAAAGAAACCTTGATTTGGGTGAAAAAGGCTTCATGCAGCGCCGTATAGATCATCCGGCGATTGCCGCCAAGTTCTGAAAGAATAGCTGCCAGTGGATGAACCAGAAATCCGTAAATTTCGTTTGCAAAATAATAACAACCCAAAAAAGCGACGAACAGAGCGGCAACCGCTACAGTCAGGCGGTTTTTCAGTTCAATCAGATGCTCCATTAAAGGCATCGTATTTTCAGCGGCTTGAGGTTCTTGCACGGCCTAACTCGTTATTTCTTTTCTGATTGATCCGATACTGCTTCCTTTTTTGGGGCAGCAACTTGTTCGTCTTGCGACGGGGATGGCTCTTTCATAGAATTATTGAAAGCGGCCGCCTCTTTCGAAAGGTCCATTCCTTTTTCAATTGACCCATCTGAGTCAATCGCCTTGGCAACTTGGCTTTTCACGTCGAAATTACGGGCGGATTGAATGGATTTCTTGACCTCCTCCAATTCCGTATCCCGGATCATATCATCGACGTTATTTTGAAATTCACGCATCATATGCTTGGCTTTTCCGATCATCTTGGCCATTGCGCGCATTGCTTTGGGCAAATCACGTGGGCCGATGATGAGAACAGCAAGAATCACAATGGTGACAATTTCCGTCCAACCGATATCAAACATCGATTCTATCCAGATTCAGGGAAAGGGAAGGGCTTAAGAGACGTCTTTTTTCTCGGAAGACGCCGGAACTTCCGCTTCTTCTTTGCTAGAGATCGCAGCTTGGTCGTCTGCTTTGGCTTCTTCTTCGCCTTCTTTCAGGCCGGATTTGAAGTTTTTGACGCCTTTTGCAACATCGCCCATAACTTTAGGCAATTTGCCTGCGCCGAAAATGATCAAAACAATGACAAGGACAAGGACAACTTGCCAAACACCAATACCCATGCGAGGTCTCCAAGATTTTAGTTATACAATTGTTGACAAGCATATAAGCAGAAAGATGGAAGCCCGGCAATGCTAAAGGCACAATTTTTTACATTTAACAGGCGCGAAATACAAAGGCGCGTGCAGGGTCCATTGTTGCGACAATATTCTGATCTACGATAGGTTTAAGCTGACTATCAATACGTGCATGCAAATGTGTGCAAGCTCCTGTTTCATCTTCGACACAGAGATGGAGCAAGCTGTCTCGTCCCAAGTAGCGGGCGGCTTCAATTTTTGTTGTATGAAAGTGCTGATCAACATCGCTTCTGGGTCGGACAATCACGTTCTCCGGTCGAATGAGGACATCAACGATTTCACCTTCCTTAAAGCCGGATGTTTTTACATTGCCTAAAATAGTCTGGGCTGTGCTCTCTTTGATAATCCCTTTAATGATATTGATCTCGCCAAAGAAGGAGGCTGCAAAATGGTCAATCGGATTTGTATAAAGTTCGTGCGGCGCCCCGTCCTGAATAATGGAACCACCCTTCATCAAAACAATACGGTCCGCCATAAACATGGCTTCTTCCGGGTCATGGGTAACCATCACGGCTGCGACATTTGTTGATTTTAAAACATGCAGGGTTTCATCACGAATATCAGCGCGTAGACCTGAATCAAGGCCGGAAAAAGGTTCATCCAACAACATAATCCCCGGCTTGGGGGCCAAGGCACGCGCAAGCGCGACACGTTGTTGTTGCCCCCCTGATAATGTATGGGGTAGGGCAGAGGCGTATTTATCCATACGCACCTGTTTCAAAACTTCGAGAACACGGTGTTCAGTGTCAGGTTTAGAATATCCTTTGAGGCCAAAGGCAACATTCTGAAAAATATTCAAATGCGGGAAAAGGGCAAAATCCTGAAAAAGAAAACCGATGTGACGTTTTTCCGGGGGTAAGACTTTCGTGCCATCGGTTACGATTTTATCGCCGAGCATAACCCGACCACTTAACGGGCTTTCCAAACCTGCACAAACACGCAAGGTTGATGTCTTGCCACATCCACTGGGACCAAGCAAACAGACAAATTCACCGGCTTTCACATGGAGGCTGAGATTATCCAGAACGCAAAAACCATCAAAAGAAAGTCTTATATCTTCAAGCTTTAAAACCATATTCGTTCTGTCCTAATTTTCTTGACCCGGGCGTGATTTCGCAATCGTACGACTGATCATAATCACCGGAATAATACCAACAAGTACCATTGCAAGCGCCGCACTGGAAGCTTCTGCCAATTGTTCGTCACTTGCGAGTTCGAATGTACGAACGGCCAATGTTGTAAAATTGAACGGGCGCATAATCATTGTTGCCGGAAGTTCTTTAATGACATCGACAAAGACCAAAATCCCGGCACTGAACATACTGGCGCGAATAAGCGGGAGATGCACTTTTTTAAGGGTTTCTGACGGATTGTGTCCAAGCGTACGTGATGCGCAATCCATATTTTGTGTAATTTTACCCAATCCGGCCTCAATGCCATTAAAGGAAACAGACAAAAACCGGACAATATAGGCAAAAACAACGGCAACGATTGTTCCAGACAAAAGCAATCCGGTCGAAAACCCCAGATGTTCACGCGCCCAACTATCAACCAGATTATCGGTCCAGGCAAACGGCAGCATAATGCCAACCGCCAAAACAGACCCCGGCACGGCATAGCCAATAGACGCGGCACGCACACCGAATTTAGTAAAAATTGACGGGCGAAGTCTGGCGCCATAGGCCATTAAAACAGCCAAGAAGACGGCAAGCAAAGCCGCGACACAGGCAAGAATGAAACTGTTAAAGGCAAATTCGACAAATTGCAGGTTCATCCACCATTCGGTTGTTTGAAAAGCCCAGTTTAACAAGATGCCTGCGGGCAGTAAAAAACCCAATAAAACAGGGAAAAAACAAACCAGAATGCAAATGACCTGTTTCGGCAACGACATTTCCAACTTGCTTAGGGCCCGATACCGCACGGTGGTATGATGATAAGCCGCCTTACCGCGTGAATAACGCTCAAGGGCGATTAAGCTGACAATAAAAATAAGGAGACATGCACCCAATTGTGCTGCTGCTGCCGGTTCTCCCATACCAAACCATGTTCGGTATATGCCCGTGGTAAAGGTATCGACCGCAAAGAAATGAACGGTACCAAAATCGTTCAAGGTTTCCATCAGGGCAAGCGCGCTCCCTGCCGCAATTGCGGGACGTGCCAAGGGAAAGGCAACGTCTTTAAAAGCTTGCCAAGGGGTGCGCCCAAGTGTGCGGCTGACTTCCAGTACACAAATGGATTGTTCAAGGAATGCGGCGCGCGACAGCATATAGACATAGGGGTAAAGCACCAATGTAAACATGGTCATCGCCCCCCAAACAGAACGGATTTCAGGGAACCAGTAATCCCGCCGCGAAGTCCAGCCGAAAATCTCGCGCAAAACAGTCTGTATAGGACCCGCAAAATCCGTAAGCCCGGTATAGGTATAGGCAATCACATAAGCTGGAACCGCCAAGGGCAGCAAGAGCGCCCATTCAAACACCTTTTGTCCCGGGAAACGGCACATGGTCACAATCCATGCGCACCCCGTACCGACCACAAGCGTACCTGTGCCCACACCAATCAATAAAAGAACGGAATTATAGATATAGTTCCCCAGCACCGTGTCGGCCAAATGTGACCAGATTTCACCAGTGGGGACAAAGACATAGGAAACAACAATGAAAACAGGTGAGGCAATAATCAGCGCGGTTATAACGGTGAAAATAGTCCAGCCGTTAAAGAGATTTTGCAATCCGTATTGTTTCATGGCCACGCGTTTTTATTTGTAGGGTTGTTGTTTTTGAAAATGACTTGCAATAACAAATATACAAAAGAAGTTAATCCGTCCAGCAGAAATACTGGCGATTTTTCTGTGATTATTCTTCTGCAAGCGGTTCGATCAATTCGGTATCGTCTTCCGGTTGATCTGGATGGTCAAATGGCAGTTCCATCTCTCCACGCACTGTATAGGCATTGATGGCGGGACGGGCATCCAACAGACCGGCTGATTTCAATTCTTCTATCCCCGGCAAATCTTCAACCCGTTCCAATCCGAATTGATCAAGGAAATCAATCGTAGTGCCCCACGTCATGGGGCGGCCCGGTGTCCGTCTGCGTCCACGTGGTTTGATCCAATCGGCTTCAAACAAGACATCTAGCGTCCCTTTTGAAAGGGAAACACCACGAATTTCTTCAATCTCAGCACGCGTAACAGGTTGATGATAGGCGATAATGGCTAAGGTTTCGATAGCAGCGCGCGATAAAGTTTTTACGTTTTCGCGATATTCGCTTAATTTTTCCGCCAAATCCGGTGCTGTGCGAAACGCCCATGCATTGCCACGTCGAACCAGATTGACCCCTTTATTCGTATATTCTTCCTGAAGGGTTTTCAGCATGGCTTTCAGGTCAATTTCATCTTCAAAATAATTGGAAAGTTTGCGTTCGCCCAGTGGTTCCTTGGTTGCAAAAAGAACGGCTTCCAAAAGGCGGAGGTTTTCTGTGAACTGTTCGTCGCTCATTTACTTGATCTCCATATCCGGGCTTTGGATATAAATCGGGCCGAAGGTATCGGATTGTCTGATTTTTACTTTACCATCGCGCGCCATTTCCAAGGCAGCAGCAAAGGTGGACGCAATTGCGGAACGGGTATGAAGACTGTTTTTCAAATCCTTGGGCAAGAAATGAATTAACGTCGTCCATTCAGGTATTTTACCAAGGAAAGATCGTAACCGTTCAATTGCCATGTCCATAGAATAAAGGTCTGTAGGTTCAATATGAAGAGTTTGATCCACATGCTTGTTCATCTGATCGCCATAAGCCTTCATCAAATCATATAACGTAACATCGTAGGTCACGTCATCAAGCTTGCCGAAATTTTCAGGTTCGCCGCGGCGAAAAACAGTGAGGTTTAAAGCGTTGCGTTCCAGCAACGTCTGCCCGGCATTACGCATAGCTTCCAATCGTTGCAATTGAAAGGCAAGGGCGGCAGCCATTTCTTCGGCGCTTGGTTCTTCTTCACTGGCTTGTGCCGGGATCAACAGGCGGCTTTTCAGGTAAGCCAACCACGCCGCCATAACAAGGTAATCCGCCGCCAGTTCCAAGTTTTGCCGACGAGCTTCCGCCACCCACAACAAATATTGATCGGCCAGTTCCAGAATGGACAGATGGATCAAATCAACCTTTTGATCGCGGGCCAGTTCCAACAGGATATCCAGTGGCCCTTCAAACCCATCCAGATCAATAATCAACGACGACTTTTTACGTTTTGGGCGTAGGTCGTCGTCTTCATGCTGATCAAGATCAATGAGATTGGCCATCACGTTTTACCCCGCGATACCGACACCATGAACGATCAAATTCGTGATGAAATCAGCAGGGATCCCCACAAGCCACCACAGAATATTCAGGTTCATTCCGAATTGACTGCCCACATAGGGCAATAAAAAAATCATACCCAACAGGATGAACATGCCATAACGTTCAAGGCTCGCCAAACGCATGGCAAGTGGGCGTGGTAAAAGACCAACAGCAATACGCCCCCCATCAAGAGGAGGCAAAGGTATCAGGTTAAAGACGCACAATATCACATTGATTCTAATAGAGTTTGCTAAATTATGTGCAGCCCATACATCTACGTCTTGAGGTAACAAAGGCAAGGCATAAAAGAGGATCGCCGACACCACAGCAATGAGGATATTAGCCCCCGGACCCGCCGCCGCAACCAGTACCATATCGCGCCGGATATTGGAAAAATTGCGCATGTCAACCGGGACTGGCTTGGCATAGCCAAACATCATTTTTCCGCCGGACAGCAACAACATCAACCCCGGCATCAAAAGCGTGCCGAACGGATCAACATGCTTAATGGGATTGAATGTGACGCGCCCCATCATGTAGGCCGTATGATCGCCAAGACGCCAAGCCACCCAGCCATGTGCGGCTTCGTGTAAGGTCACGGCAATAATGATCGGAATGATCCAGACAGAAATCATAAAACCGATGTTGGCAAAATCCATATTACAAGACCAATTCCATCAGGGTGTTGAAACGATGTTCGGCTTGGTCAAAATCGATCTCTTCCAAATTTTCTCGACACATTTTCCAGCCTTCTTCCAGGCGGTCATCGGTTTGATCATTAATCGGTCGCAAACCTTCAGCAACTGCCAACATTTCGTCGCGTTCCCCGTTACAATGAAGGACAAGGTCACATCCGGCTTCCAAGGCGCTTTCCGCACGATTTGTAAAATCACCTTCCAGTGCATGCATGGAAAGATCATCAGAAATCAAAATACCGTTAAAACCAATTTGGCGGCGAATAACATCCTCGATCAGGCGGGGCGACATAGTTGCCGGTGCATATGGATCAATATCGCTGTAGACGATATGTGCAGTCATCGCCCAAGGCATATCCGCCAGATCAATAAAGGGGCGGAAATCGACACTTTCCAGAATATCAAGGGTGGTATCGACAACGGGCAAAGCCTTATGGCTGTCCACAGTTGCGCGCCCATGACCGGGTATATGTTTTATAACAGGCAACACCCCGCCCGCCATGAAGCCGCGACAGGCCGCCCGGCCCAAAACAGCGGCCATTTCCGGATGTGTGGAATAAGCCCGATCACTGATAATCGGATCGGCATCTTCTGTTGGAATATCCAGTACAGGGGCACAATCCACGTTAATACCAAGGTCCATCAATTCAGAGGCAAACAGGCGTGCGTTCAAGTGTGTCGCTTCCAATCCCATTTCCAGATTAAAAGCCGCCAGTTCACCGATCTTGGCCGCTGTCGGGGCTGCACGCCAATGCGGTGGTTTTAAGCGAGCAACTCGTCCGCCTTCCTGATCAATCAGGATTGGTACATCCGGGTGTGACACACAACTTCGTAAATCATCACAAAGTTCACGCACCTGATAGGGGTTATCAATATTGCGGGCAAAAAGAATAAAACCAAGCGGATTTACATCGCGAAAGAAATCACGTTCCCAGTCATTCCGTTCCAATCCCTCACAGCCAAAGATGACGGCATTTGGATTGTCATTATCGTACTTTGACAATGAAGCACCCCACTTTACGTTTTTTCAGTTGCGTACATAAAGACTTCGCTTTATCCGCAGTTTGAACCGGTCCCAAGCGCAAACGGTAATAAATGCCTTTTTCAGGCCCTAAATCCGCCTTGACGATATGGACGGGAAGATCACCGATGATATCGGTGTTTTTGGCTTTGATCTTATCCCAAGTGGATTGCACGCCACTTTCGCTTTTCGACGACAGCAATTGCAGAATATACCCGGCCTGATCCAGAGACTTTATTTCACTTGGAATAGTTTTCGGTTTTTCTTCTACCTTTGCCATTGCCGTTTTTGGGGCTGTGGCTGTTGTCGGCTGTTCTACTTGTGTTTCAGGTTTTTCTTCGCCAAGGGCTTCGGCAATTTTTGCATTCAGGTCTTCTTTGTCCTGTTGCGTCGGCGCGTTCTGTGGCGCATTAACCTGTTCATCACCAGGTGTTGCGACGTCATCCATCCCACGTTTCACCAACGCACGTGGTGAATTGGGATCTTCGATTTGGACAGGGGCTGGTGCAGGTTCAGATATATTTTTCGCCAAATCTTCTGACGGCACCTCGGGTAAAGCCGGTGTCGCCGTTTCTGATTGTGTTGCTTGCTCTGTTGTATCCGTTGCAGCGACATCTTCATTTGGCGTGAGTGGCGTTTCCATTTCGGGCAGGGGGATACTTTGAACAGGCTTATCTAAAGGCTGTTCTGCCCGTGGTAACAAACGTTCCAGCTTGGGTTCCGTATTATCACCGGCCACACGGTCATAGACCGTCTTGTCACGGTTGGGGACAGCCATCCCACCGGGATCATCCGGTTTTTCCTTGGTCGGGCTGTCCATCGCGCGCACAAGCGGCACGTCGTCTTGGTTTTGTACCCCGGTTCCTACGAAATACCAGGCACCACCTGCCAAACCGGCAATGACCGTGGCAGCGACCAGCAGCTTTACAGCTTTACCCCCACCACCTTCGTTTGACGAAACGGGCTTGTAATCATAGGCATCCGAAGACGGGTCCATTAAATCGTCGTCGAAATCATCCCTATGCGGCATTAACGCAACTCCTCACGTGGTTCAACACCCAAAACCAACAAACCGGATGCAATTACCAAAGAAACCGCCTTTAACAAAGCAAGACGCGCTTTGGTCAATTCCAGATTATCGGCATGCAGGAAACGCAAACTGACGTCTCCGGTGCCCTTGTTCCAAAGGGAATGGAACTCGGACGCCAAATCGTACAGGTAATAAGTAATACGATGTGGCTCATGGCTTTCGGCTGCGGCTTCAATCAAGCGCGGCCATTCCGCCATTAATCTCATTAAAGTTAGCTCAGATTCATCATTTAACAAGGACAAATCGGCTTTCGCCAACGCGGTTTCCGACCGGTCCAGTTCAGCAAATTCTTCATCGGCCTTACGGAACACAGAATGACAGCGCGCGTGCGCATACTGAACATAAAAAACCGGGTTGTCTTTGGATTGTTCGGTAACTTTGGCGAAATCAAATTCCAGTTGCGCGTCATTTTTACGTGTCAACATGATAAAGCGTACAACATCTTTACCCACTTTATCGATGACTTCGCGCAATGTAATGAATGTACCGGCCCGCTTGGACATTTTAACAGGTTCGCCATTGTCCATCAGGTTCACCATTTGGGCAAGCTTGACGTCGAGTTCCGCTTTTCCTTCGGACATGGCTTTAACAGCCGCTTTCATCCGTTTTACATACCCGCCGTGATCCGCGCCTAAAACATCAATCAACTGATCCGAACCACGTTTGAATTTATCAAAGTGGTAGGCAATGTCGGAGGCAAAATACGTCCCGGAACCATCGGATTTTTTAAGCGGGCGATCAACATCGTCGCCAAATTCGGATGCCTTAAACAGCAACTGCGGGCGCGGTTCCCAATCTTCGGGTTTTTTGCCTTTCGGTGGTTCAAGTACGCCAGTATAGATCAAGCCACGTTCTTCCAGATAAGCGAGTGCCTTATCAACACCGCCATTTTCAACCAATTCTTTTTCGGAAGAAAAGACGTCATGCGTCACACCGAGAATAGCTAAGTCTTCGCGGATTAAATCCATCATGGCCTTGATTGAAAAGGCTTTGATCTCGTCCAGATAATCAGATTCTTCGGCATTCAGCCATTTGTCGCCAAATGTTTCTTTGAGTTTTTCACCGACCGGAACCAGATAATCACCGGGGTATAGGCCTTCAGGGATTTCAATCGTTTCACCGAAAGCTTCGCGGTAACGCAAATAAGCAGAACGGGCCAAGACATCAACTTGCGCCCCGGCATCGTTGATATAATATTCCTTGGTGACTTTATAACCTGCCTTGGACAATAACAAGGCGAGGGCATCACCAACCACAGCCCCACGACCATGTCCGACATGCATCGGACCGGTCGGGTTTGCAGAAACGTATTCCACGTTGACGGTTTGACCGCTTCCGATATCGGAATTCCCCCAATCGGTGCCTGCTGCTAGTACGTCACATAATTTTGCATGCCAAAATTCTTGCGCCAGACGGATATTGATAAAACCGGGGCCGGCAACATCAACAGTGGTGACGTGATCAATTTTGGCAATTTCCACCGCCAGCAGCTCTGCCAAGTCACGCGGTTTCATTTTGGCCTGCTTGCACAGAACCATTGCGGCATTGGTGGCAACATCACCGTGCGAGGCATCACGCGGTGGTTCACACGTCAGGCGGGATGGGTCCATGCCGTCGGGCAATTTGCCTTCAGCAGATAATTTTTCAACGATAGAAGAAATTTCGGAATGAAATGCTTTAAAAAAATTCATGAGTTTCTGGCCTGTACGTCAAATAAACGGGCATGTTCATCCAACGCGTAACGATCTGTAATTCCGGCAATATAATCGGCAACGACCTTTGCGGTGCGTTCCGACGGCTTGCCATCGGTGAGTTTGTACCATTCAGTCGGTAAACAGTTAGGTTCTGCCATAAACAAGGTGAACAAGTTTTGTACCACCCGGCGGGCCTTGCTGGTCATCCGATTGATTTTGTAATGACGATAAACGTTTTCAAACATAAAGGCCTTCAATTCCCGATCACATTTTTGAATGCGTTCGGAAAAAGACGCAATCGGTCCATTCGAATGACGGATATCATCAATATCTTTTGGTGAGGCATCTTTAATGCGCTGTTGCGTTTCCTGCAAGAGATCGTTGACCATATCGCCAATTAGTCTGCGAACAGCCTCGTAAATCAGGCGAGATTCATCCAAACCGGGGTATTGTTTGGCAACTTGTGCAAATGTTTCGCCCACAACAGGAATATCACTTAAGTCGTCGATTCGAATAATTTCAGCGCGCAAGGCATCGTCAATATCGTGATTGTTATAGGCGATATCATCGGAAAGGGCGGCGATTTGCGCCTCCAGACTGGAATAGTTTTCCAAATCCAGATCCATAACATTTTCGTTATAATCCAGTATCGCCTGCGGGACCGGCTTGGGATTTAAAACTTTAGAGCCCAACAAGGGACCGTTATGTTTGACAACACCTTCCACACATTCCCACGTCAGGTTCAGCCCGTCAAATTCGGCGTAGCGTTGCTCCAGTTCACTGACAACACGAAGCGATTGCGCATTATGGTCAAACCCGCCATAAGGCGCGAGGGCCTCGTCCAAGGCATCTTCCCCCGCATGTCCAAAAGGGGGATGGCCAAGATCATGGGCAAGGGCAAGCGATTCCGCCAATTCCTGATTTAAGTTGAGGTAACGACATGCTGTTCGGGCGATTTGCGCGACTTCAAGGGAATGCGTCAATCGCGTTCGGAAAAAATCGCCTTCATGGTTGACGAAAACCTGCGTTTTATACTGCAAACGACGAAAGGCCGCAGAATGAATAATGCGGTCCCGATCACGTTGGTGACAGCTTCGTGTCGCGCTTTCCGGTTCAGGAAAACAGCGGCCTTTGCTTTGTTCTGGCAGGCTGGCAAATGGGGCAAGTGAAATATGTTGGTTCATGGAAAGAAAGGTAACCTCGCGGGCCTTGATATGCAATGGGTTTGACAAATGCAAAAGATAGATTACATAAAAGGCCAAAGATATTTTACAGGACGGAGTTCGATATGACTGCACAAGTTGGTTTGACACAAAGCGCAAACGAGCAAGTTAAAAAACTGATTGCGCAGGAAGGTAATCCAGACCTTAAGCTTCGAATTATGATTACCAGCGGCGGCTGTTCAGGCTTTTCCTACAACTTCAGCCTTGATGACCAAGTCAAAGCCGATGATCAAGTCTTCAACTTTGATGATGTCGATGTCTTGGTCGATGAAGCCTCCTTACCGTTTGTAGAAGGCGCGCAGCTCGATTATGTGACAGATTTAATGGGATCCAGTTTTCAAATGACCAACCCGAACGCAACATCGGAGTGCGGTTGTGGATCGTCTTTCTCGGTTTAAACCGTAATTACAAAGCGAATATACGTTTCAATTTTTTGTGCAAGCGCTGTTTCACCTGTGAAATGGCGCTATTGTGCGTTGTCTGTTCATGTGACACCAGCCAGTTTTCAAAAACAAGATCGGGCAGGGGGCGTTTCAGGGACTCTAGACCTTCCATTTCTCCGGTGAAAGTCGGGAGAATTGCAAATCCTTTCCCGCGTCGGGCTGCATTTAAAATCAAAAGCGAATGATCGACTTGAAGATTTGGCGAGGTCACGCCTAGATTTTTGGCTAACCAACGCCTTGATGGCATCTGTGACATAGAACTGTGATACCCCACCCACGGGCAAGCCTGCCAATTTTCCTGCATAATTTCCTGATGAAACCGTTTCTTTAATTCTGATGTTCCATAAATTCCAAAATGGTTTCCCCCCAAGGATTGCACCCGTAAGTTCCCCTTATCCGGACGTTGGTTGCGAAGGGCAATATCGGCTTCACCTTTTTCTAGATTGACAAAATTTACGGACGTCAAAAGGGCAATATGGACACCGGGTAAACCGGCGATCACTTCATCCAGATTATCGGATAAGGCCAAACCAACAAGTGGGGAACAGGCGACACGCACTGTTTGGGACTTTTGCATCAGAGATTGAGCCGCAAGTTGAAAGGCATCGGCATTGCGTGTCATATCAAACGCCATATCAAACAAAACTTTGCCTTTTTCAGATAAAACCAGCCCTTTGTCACTGCGTTCAAATAAAGATACCCCTAGGGTTTCCTGAAAGTGATACATGCGACGGCTCACTGTCGGTTGGGAAATATCCAAGACTTGTGCAGCTTTTGAAAAACTGCCCAATTCCCCGACCTTCTGAAAAATTTGAATATCATCCCAATCAAGTTTCAATGACCATTCCTTTATTCATTTTTGAATAATAACTATACAGAAACATTTATTTTTAATGATAGCTAAAATTGACACACTCTTCCTATCCATTCAACAAAGGAGAGTATCAATGTCAAACTTAAACGGTAAAACAGCCCTCGTAACCGGTTCCAGTCGAGGAGTGGGAAAAGAAATCGCACTCCGGTTGGCAGAAGCAGGTGCCAACTTGATTGTTTGTTATCGCACAAATCAGGCGGAAGCCGCGCAAGTGGTGGCTGAAATTAAGGCGATGGGACGTTCTGCGACCGCCTTACAAGTGGATTTAAACGGGACACATGATCTTGAACGTTTTGTGGGAGAAGTGAACAAAACCGTTCAGGAAATATCTATGACCGCGAAACTTGACATCTTGATCAACAATGCAGGCGTTGAACGCAAGGCAACGATTGGGGAAATCGCAGAAGAAGATTTCGATTTTGTCTTTAATACAAATGTCAAAAGTGTCTTTTTCCTGACACAGGCCTTGCTTCCCACATTGGTTGATGGCGGACGAGTTTTAATGATCGGCTCTGGGTTAACCCGTTTTTCCTTACCGCCATATATTACCTATGCGGCGACAAAAGCTGCTGTCACGTCGTTGGCAACCTATATGGCAAAAACCTTGGGGCATCGCCAAATTACAGTTAATACATTAGCCCCAGGTGCATTACATACCGATTTCAACAAATCGTTCTTTGAACAAAACCCGGATGTCATTGATTTAATCAGCCAAAATACAGCACTTGGTCGCGTAGGCGAGGTGGATGATGTGGGTAAGGTTGCCGTCTTTCTCTGTAGTGACGCAGCAAAATGGATTACAGGTCAACGTATTGAAGTTTCCGGTGGTATGTGGCTTTAATCTGGATTACCAGTTTGAACACATTGCTTGTTCGCGGCGATAATTGGCTTTTGTATCAATGCGCGCATTCTTGCGACTAATAGCGGATGACATTCGTTTAAAAAGCGGCCTGATCTGGGCATCCAGCAGGTCGCGCAACTTTTGGCTCGCCGCGTTTGGAGAACGTAAATAGACCGGACCTATGCGTGGTGCTTTTTTACGAATGGCACTTTCAATTGAATTCGCATGTCGATAAAGCGTATCGCGAAATATCTGCACGTGGATATTTTCATGATTTAAGATCGATTCATATTCACAAGACCCTTGTGGGTATTTTGAACTGATATAAACGTTGATATTTCGATACCCGATAAAAAGCTTTGCTGATTTAATAACGGCGCAATAACGGTCCCGACCAAGCTGGTAAATTTGGGTGCGCAATTCAAGATTATAGTTTTCATCGGCAACCGTCAGGCCGTTGGGCACCCAAAGCGGTCCCATCTGGCGGCGCACCTTATTTTTTATTCTTGATAATTGCGCAGGATTAAAACCATTTTGATAGCGCAGATTTCCCATAGAGGTTTCCATGTAAATCTCGACACTTCGACCATCTTCGGGGCAGGTGGGCCAACCGTTTTTGGCCCATGCTTCTTGCCCTGTAAGACACAGCAACAACCCGACAAAAAAAAGGAAAAGGAATACTGGAAACTTCATAAGGACAGTATATGTTATGGAGGACTGTTGGCTCAATGGAGAAATGACCTGTGAAAATCGCAACATGGAACGTAAACGGGATTAATGCACGCACAGAACACTTGTTGCGCTGGTTAAAAGATTTTAATCCCGATGTCGCGCTTTTACAGGAATTAAAAACACCGGGCGATGCTGTTCCTGCATTGGAGTTGAAAGAGCTTGGCTATCATATTGAATATGTTGGGCAAAAATCTTTCAATGGTGTTGCTGTGTTATCAAAATCACCGATTGAGGTTGTTTTACGCGCTTTACCCGGAAATGATGACGATGAACAAGCACGCTATCTGGAAGTTGATACAGGCGACGTGCGTGTGGCCTCCATTTACTTTCCCAACGGTAATCCGGTCGACTCGGAAAAATTTGATTACAAACTGAATTTCATGGAACGTGTTATCGAACGCACAAAAGACTTATTAAGTCAGGAAATTCCCTTTGTTTTGGGCGGAGACTACAATGTCGCCCCCGATAATGGCGATGTGTACGACATTCAAAAAATGGCAAATGATGCCATCTGTCGTGAAGAAGGACGCCGCCTATATCGTCAGCACCTTCACCTTGGATTGACCAATGCCTTTAAACTTTATCATCCTGAATCGGGTCAATTTTCATGGTGGGATTATCGCGCAGGCGGCTGGACTAAAGATCATGGTGTTCTGATTGATCACCTGTTGTTATCCCCGCATGCAGCGGACCTGTTGAGCAATGCCGGTATTGATAAAACGCCACGCGGTTGGGAAAAAGCATCAGACCACACGCCGGTTTGGTGTGAATTGGAGATTTAAGTAGATGACGCTCTGTCCCCCAAAAGATAAGACAATCAATTATATTGAATTTCTCGTGCAGGATATTTCGCAATCAAAGAAATTTTACGGTGATGTTTTCGGCTGGACCTATACCGATTATGGGCCGGATTATTGTGAATTTAATGATGGCCATATGACGGGTGGGTTTGCCCACGGCACACCGGTTTCCGGTGGGCCTTTAGTTGTGCTTTATGGCTCGGACCTGAATGCGATGCAAGAGGCCGTAACAGCCGCAGGTGGGGAAATCAGCAAAGAGATTTTCGATTTCCCCGGTGGTCGACGTTTTCAGTTTAAGGACTTAGACGGATATGAACTCGCCGTTTGGTCTGAGACTTAGGAAAGCTTTTTCCCCAATCGTCCGGCCAAATCCTGAATATATTGCCATGCGACACGCCCGGACCTTGATCCACGCGTGACCGTCCATTCGATGGCCTCTGCTTTCCAGTCTTCCTCGGATATATCCAATTTATATTGTTCGATATATCCGGCAATTGCTGCGAAATAGGTGTTTTGATCCATATTGTGAAAACCAAGCCACATGCCGAAACGATCAGACAGGGAAACTTTTTCCTCAACCGTTTCTGCAGGGTTGATGGCTGTTGAACGTTCATTTTCGATCATATCGCGCGGCATTAAATGGCGACGGTTTGATGTGGCATAAAAAATGACATTCTCCGGTCGGCCTTCGATTCCACCTTCAAGAACCGCTTTCAGCGATTTGTAAGATGTATCATCACCATCAAAAGACAAATCATCGCAATAAACCAGACAACGTCGATCCGTTTGTTTCAACACTTTCAATAAGTCCGGCAGACTTGAAAGGTCTTCGCGGTGAATTTCAACAATCAACAAGCTATGTGCTTTTTGCGCATTAATATAGGCATGGACCGCCTTAACGATAGAGCTTTTCCCCGTCCCGCGCGCGCCCCATAACAAGGCATTGTTTGCCGAATATCCATTGGCAAATTGCTGTGTGTTTTGAAGGAGTAATTTCTTTTGTAATTCAATACCTTGCAGCATATCAAGCGGCACATGATTAACCTGATGAATGGCATGTAAAGCACAGGTTTCAGGATGCCATACAAAGGCATCCGCATGATCAAGATCGTTGTTTGCAACAGGCTTGGGGGATTGGCGTTCCAGTGCATCTGCAATTCGCAAAAGAACGGAAAGGATTTGTTGCTCGCTCATATTACTCTCATATAGGTGAAAAAAGTCTCTGAAAGCTAAGGATTCATATAGAAAATGTAAACACCGCATTGTATAGTCCCGGCCAAGTTTGGGGAATACCCAACGAGATTTCTGTTTCAACCAAGGAGTTTTCAATGCTCATTTCTCCGGCTTATGCTCAAGCTGCTGGTGGTGCCGGTGGCGGCATCGAGGCCTTTTTGCCGCTTATCCTGATCTTCATCGTCTTTTACTTCTTGATGATCCGTCCGCAGCAAAAACGTGCGAAAGAACATAAAGCCATGTTGGAAGCCGTTCGTCGCGGCGACAACATTGTGACTAACGGCGGTATTTTGGGTAAAGTGACGAAAGTCGAAAACGATACCGAGCTGTCTGTCGAAATCGCCAAAGACATCGTTGTTAAAGTGCGCCGCGATATGATCGCGCACGTCACAAGCAAGACAGAGCCCGCAAAAGGTGAAGACGCCGACAAGGGTGAAGAAAAAACCGAACAGGCCGGTGGTTTGAAAAAACTCTTCGGCGGTAAAAAAGACTAATCACGAACGTTAATGGAAGGGACCTTATATCATGGTCTACTTCGCCAAATGGAAAATTGCCGTCGTGGTCGCTGTTTGCTTGTTGGGCGTGGCATTTGCTGCGCCCAACCTGCTTGATCGCAGCACGACGGAAAATCTACCGGGTTGGCTCCCCAATCAACAGATCAGTCTAGGACTTGACTTACGCGGTGGTTCACACCTTCTTTTGGAAGTTGAAGCCCAGACCGTTATCAATGAACGGCTGGAATCTATTGTCGATTCTATTCGTCAAACGCTGCGTAGCGAACGTATTCGCTATACCGGACTCGGCATTCGGGATTCTCAAGTTAGCGTCCACATTAAAAAGCCGGATCAGGTTGAACAAGCCTATGATTTGCTTCGTAAAATCGATGCGGGTACTGAGACCGTTAATGAAAATGGTAAAATCAGTATTACCATGACGGAAGATGCCGTTTTGAAAGCAAAACGCTCTGCAGTCGAACAATCAATCGAAATTGTCCGTCGCCGGATTGACGAAACCGGTACAAAAGAACCTAATATTCAACGCCAAGGTGACGATCGTATCCTGATCCAGTTACCAGGTATTGATAATCCTGAGGATGTCAAACGCCTGTTGGGTAAAACCGCAAAAATGACCTTTCATCTGGTCAATCATACGGTGACACCGGAAGATATTCTGGCAGGACGCATTCCCCCGGGAACAATTGCTTTGCCGGATGCGGAAAATGAAAGCGCCAAAATCGCCGTTCGCCGTAAAGTCGAAGTCAGTGGCGATATGCTGATTGACAGTCAACCGACATTTCAAGATGCTCAGCCTGTTGTTTCCTTTACATTTAATGCGTTAGGTGGAAAGAAATTCGGGCAAGTCACATCTAAAAACGTCAATCGCCGCCTTGCGATTGTTTTGGATGGCAAAGTCATCAGTGCACCGAATATTCAAGGTCCGATCTTGGGTGGCAGCGGTATCATTACCGGACGTTTCAGCGTTCAGGAAGCCAATGATCTGTCGCTTTTGTTACGTGCGGGCGCCTTGCCGGCTCCGTTGGTCATTCTTGAAGAACGGACCGTTGGTCCGGGCTTGGGGGCTGATTCGATTGAAGCGGGTAAAGTTGCCTCCGTCATCGGTTTGTTGGGGGTTATCATCTTTATGGTTGCCAGCTACGGACGTTTTGGGATCTATGCGGATATTGCATTGATGTTTAATATTATTCTCATCGGCGCATCCCTTTCTGTCTTACAAGCCACATTGACCTTGCCCGGTATTGCCGGGATTGTCCTGACCATCGGTATGGCTGTTGATGCCAACGTTTTGATTTTCGAACGTATTCGTGAAGAAACGCGTAACGGGCTTGGCCCGATTGCGGCGATTGATTCCGGGTATAAGCGGGCGATTAAAACCATTGTCGATGCGAACGTCACCACATTGATTGCAGCTGTCTTGCTTTATCAATTTGGTTCTGGTCCGGTGCGCGGTTTTGCTGTGACATTGGCCATCGGTATCCTGACATCCATGTTTACGGCGATTATGTTGACCCGTTTGCAGGTTGTCGTGTGGTTACGTCGTACCAAACCCAAAACACTTGAACTGTAGAGGAGGGATTACACATGCGTCGTTTGCATATGATCCCGACAGGGACAAAAATCGACTTCATCGGCAAGAAAATTGCTTTCTTTGCCTTTTCGTTCTGTTTGATCATTGCCTCTATCGGTATTTTTGGTACCAATGGCTTGAATTATGGTATCGACTTCAAAGGCGGTATCATGATGGAGGTTCGTTCCAATAGTGGCCCGGCTGATGTCGGGGCCTTGCGGACTCAGCTTTCAAAACTTGGCTTGGGTGAAATTTCCATCCAGGAGTTTGGGGAGCCTGAAGAAGTGCTCATCCGAATTCAACGCCAGGAAGGAGATGAAAAAGCACAACAGGCCGCCGTAGAAGCCGTTAAGGCAGAATTAAAAGATACGGTTGAATACCGCCGAACAGAGTTCGTTGGCCCGAAGGTTTCCGAAGAACTCTTCATGGACGGTGTTATGGCTGTTGCACTGGCAATCGGTGCGATTTTGGTCTACATCTGGTTCCGTTTCGAATGGCAATTCGGGATGGGGGCCGTTGTTGCCTTGATCCATGACGTTATTTCGACCATCGGTATCTTTGCCCTGCTGGGGATGGAATTTAATCTTTCCACAGTTGCCGCTGTTCTGACAATTGCCGGTTACTCCATTAACGATACGGTGGTAGTTTATGACCGTGTGCGCGAAAACTTGCGCAAATATAAAAAGATGGATTTGGCCGAACTGTTGAACATGTCTGTCAACGAAACACTGACCCGTACAGTCATGACATCTGTGACCACGTTAGTTGCCTTGCTTGCCCTTTATATTTTGGGTGGTGAGGTCATTCGCGGTTTCAGTTTTGCCATGATCTGGGGCATTGTGATCGGGACATATTCATCTATCTGTCTTGCTGTTCCGATTTTGACTTACTTCGTACTTCGTCGCAGTGATGATGAAGATGAAGAAGATAGCGAAATCGAAAAAGTCGAAGGCGAGGGGGCTGTTTAATGTCTTTGGACATCACCCCTCTTGTCACCGATAATAGATTAATGATCGTATCCTATGGCGATGGTCGTTTCGATGTAAACGGCCATATCGTCGCGGGATCAATTTTGCTGTATGAAGGCCGGGTGGATCCGTGGGATGTAACAGAGCCGTCCGATATTACGTTGGACAGCTTGCAACGGCTTCTCGATCATGCTGAAAATTACGATATTTTGCTGGTTGGTTGCGGGGAGACATCCAAGATGCCGCCCAAAGGCTTGCGTGAAGCGGTCAAAGAGAAAGGCCTCATACTGGAATGGATGAATTCCGGTGCAGCGGCCCGAACATTTTGCGCTCTTCAAATTGAAGATCGCAGGACATTGGCTGCTATAATCGCTGTTTAAGGTATTAAATACAGACGTAAAAAAGGCCCGGCATGATTAAATGCCGGGCTTTTTTATTTGATCATATTGATCTGCGATTATGCGTTTGCCAATTGTTCGGCTACAAAATCCCAGTTGACCAATTCGTTGAGGAAAGTTTCAACGTATTTCGGGCGCAGGTTTTGGTAATCAAGATAATAGGCGTGTTCCCAAACATCACATGTCAAAAGCGCGGTTTGACCATGTGCCACCGGTGTGTCTGCACCGATTGTTTTGGTGATTTTCAGTTCGCCATTTTCTACGACCAGCCAACCCCAGCCAGAACCGAAAGCGGTGATACAAGCTTGGGAAAATTCTTCTTTGAATTTATCGAAGGAACCGAAAGCCGCATCAATTTTTGCAGCCAGTTCACCACTCGGTGCGCCGCCGCCGTTCGGCTTCATACAGTTCCAATAAAATGTGTGGTTCCAGACTTGAGCCGCGTTGTTGAATACGCCAGCCTTAGACGCATCGCCAGCAGCATCTTTGATAACGGCTTCGAGGTCAGCTTGTGAAGAACCAGCAGCATCACCCAACAGGTTGTTAAGGTTCACAACATAGGTATTGTGGTGCTTGCCGTAGTGGAAGCTCAAAGTGTTAGCGGAGATATGTGGCTCGAGTGCGTCTTGAGCATAAGGCAGGGCAGGAAGTTCGAATGCCATTTGTTGACCTCTTCTGAGTTTGGTAAATTTGAATACTTCTAAAAAATAGGCAGAATGATTGTAAAAATGAAGGCTTTTATGAAAAAAGATATAAAAAATTATCTTTTATTATCAATTGCCCCTTTCACAGCCCATTTGCCTGACCTAATTGCGCTTTCAATGGTAGCTGGAAGTCCGGTATCAATCCAGTCACCAGCAAGAAAAATATTTGCAATATGTGTTTTGGTTTGAGGGCGACGGGTTGCAAAATCCATATTTTGTGCAGGTGTTGCATGTTTTTCGCAAACAAGTCGACACGGTGGCATCTGACAATCATCAAGCCCCAAAAGTGGACGAACTTCCATCCAAATTTGTTTTGAAATTTCAGACGATTCGAATTTTTGATTACTGATGGTTACACAGGCATGCCGACCTTTGGCATAAAGCCATTGGCTTCGTGTCCCGATCAGGCCGACAAAACATTCTTCCGCATCCGAATCTAGATCGAAATGAAAATTGCTGATTGGGTTGCATGTAATCGCTGAAAAATCAAAAGGAGAGGTAATCTGTGCATAAGCCTGAGGCGGTAGGGCCAGAATAACCCGATCTGTTTTTTTTAGGGTGATTTGCTCGTCTTTGAAAACAAGTTGATTTTCATCCACGTTGGTTAGTCTTTTTCCAAACCTGATATCAAACTGATCCAAGAGGGGGCGTACAAATGTATCTTCAAGTGTGTTTTGGCAAAAATAAGGGATCAAGGCACTTGGCCCCTGTTTTAACATCTCAAAGAACATATTCTTTCGCAGTTGCGCGGGAACGTCTTTAAGGTCCGTATTAAAAACAGCGAGAAAAAATGGATCCCATAAGCGATCTTTTGCCGTTTTCCCCACAATATTTGTTGCATTTACCCCCGGAATACTCCCCTTTGCTACTTGCCAGACAAAGTGATTGGCTTTGACTTTCCAGCTTAAGTGACTTGCAGGTTCCGTGAAAGAATACGCCCCATTCCCAAAGGGAGAGAGCGTTTCACTCATGCCAATTTGGTTCAGATACGCAAAGGTCGCTTCATAGCCTTTTACGATTAAATGAGTCCCATTGTCATGGTTTCGAGCTTGACGAATGCGTCCGCCCGCTTTTTTTGTGGCTTCATATATCGTGCAAGAAACACCGTTTTTTCTGGCTTCAACCGCAGCACTTAATCCTGCTAAACCGGCCCCGATAATATGAAGATGTTTAATCATGACGCCTCAGGAATTCCATAACCAAAAATGCTTTTTCCGTCTTGCTAAGGCCCATACGCGGTGTAATTTTATGCCAGCCGCGACGCTGCATTTTTTTAAATATTTTTTGGTAAGCCTGCTTCATCAAAACAGCTGGTTTTAAGTTGGTGCTTCCTATTTGTCTCAGCAACTTTTCTGCATTTTTATAATGCAGTTCGGTTTTAACCGCGACATCGCTGAGAACCAGGTTAAGGTTCGGTGAGGCAATTCTCTCCACCTGATGTTTTTGCAGAGATTCCTTAGGTAAATACAAGCGCCCAACTTGATCGTCTTCAACCACATCGCGCAAGATATTGGTAAATTGCAGGGCGTATCCCAATTCCAGTGCGAAGTCCTGTGCCCCTTGGTCTGTCCGCCCAAAAATGGGAAGAGACAACAAGCCAACGCTGACAGCGACTTTGCGGCAATAATCATACAAAACATCCCACGACGGGGCATGGATCGGCCCCAGAACGTCGGCCTCCATTCCGTCAATGAGTTGATAAAACTCGTCTTTGGGGAGGGCGTATCGGTTTATAGCCTCGTACAAAATACGGGTGATAGCACAAGACGGTTTTCCCTCAATCAATTGGGTCACCTTTTTGCGCCATTCATTCAACTTCTTTAATTTTTCTTCACGCGGCTCATGGCAATCTGCAATATCGTCCAGCATGCGGCAATAGGCATAAATCGCAAAAAGATAACCGCGCCGATCCTTAGGCAAGGCTTTCATCCCCAACGCAAAGGAACTTTTAGCCTCGCACACAATATTTTCGACATATTCAAAATCGGCTGAGCTGGGACGTGTCATAAAGGGTAAAAACCTTTGTAGGCAATCAGAAATTTATCGAATGTACCGAGTTCAACCCGTCTTGCCAACGGATCCTGACGACGTAATCGACCTGCCAAAGCCACCGCACAAAGCAGGGTAACCTTGCATTGATAACGTAACCGTTTGTTTTTAATCTGGCTAGGTAGATTAAAGACCGGTTTCAACATTTCATCCACGTGATCCAGACAGGTGTTCAGAACATTCCGTAAAGGTAGGGCACAGCTTGATTGTGAAAGTAGATTTTCGTAACTTTCACCTTCAGGCAATAAAGCTTGAGGGAGGTAAATTCGGTTCATCTCTTGAAAATCTTTTTGACAATCTTGCAGGTGATTAAGAATTTGCAAAACGCTACACAGGGAATCGCTTAAATTTTCACTCCCACTTTCGCCATGAACATTCAATAAAAAACGACCAACCGGGTTGGCGGAATATTGGCAATAATCCAGTAAATCTTGCCAATCCTCATAGCGGTTTTGGCTCGCATCCTGATGAAAGGCAACCAAGAGATCGTTCAAAAAAGGATTGTCCCATTGATTTGGCAATTGTGCATGTTTTTCTTCCGGGCTGAGGGTCGGGGAGTCCGCGATATCATCCCAACAGCGTGCCAATTGATAAAATTCCATAACCTGTTTACGCACATTTGGGGCCAATAACAGGCTGGCAACCGGAAAATTTTCTTGATTTGCAGTTTTTGACACTTTGCCTTTTCCTTTTCTACCCCTTATATGACACATGTGTTTTTCCAATTCAAAAAATGAATACGTTTTATGACCTCCTCCCTCAGCTTATGTGCGCAAGAAATCCGTAAAAATGAACATGACCAGTTTCTCTGTGGCCTGTTTGCCCCGGAAGATCGTCAGACAGATTTTTTCGCAATGCAGCTTTTCCATATGGAAACTCTGCGTATTCGCGATGCCGTCAGTGAACCACATCTGGGTTTGATCCGCCTGCAATGGTGGCGTGATCTGGTGGACGGGATTTATAACGGAGATAAATCAGCGGATGCAGAAAACGGGACGCATCAGGAAATTGCACAAACACTGGCAAAGGGTGCCATCGACAAAGCTTTGTTTGATCGTTATTTCAATGCCCGTTCCTTTGATATGGAAGACCGCGCCCACGACGACATGTCCGCCCTGGTGCGGTATTGCGAGGCAACGGGAGGATTAAGCGCACAGATCAAAGAAGCAGCAATTGGTTGTCCGCTCAGCGAAGCAAGCCTTAAGGTTGGAACGGCAAATGCCCTTTGTCACATTATTCGAACCTTGGCTCATCAATCCCGTGTCGCGCGTTGCAAGTTACCGCTTTTGCTGATTAAAAAGCATAATCTGGATTTGACCGGCTTTTATAAATTTGAAAGCAGCGCAGAGCTTAAGAATATTGTCGCAGAACTCGTCAGTGAAATTGAACGCTTAATCGCAGACGCACGTACACAACGCGCAACACCAAATGCTGTTTTGCTCAATACGGTCAGTCTCGAAGATTACTTGAAACGTCTGAAAAAAGTCGATTGCGACCCATTTAACCCCAATATAGGGCAGGGGCGTCTATCCAAACAAATCAAGCTGGCCTTCAAGGCGTGGCGCAACCGTTATTAAGCGTTCTTCTCGCTGATTTCCCGACAGCTATAGCCTTCACCCACAAACTGATTAATCAAACGCTGAACATGATCTTGATCCAGTGTTTCAACAACCACATCCACTTCGGTCAGTTTAACCGATAGATCAAAGAACATGCGTTGATGATAAATCTCGACAATGTTGGCCCCATTGTCACTCATAATTTTTGTAATCTTGGCGAGATGACCGGGTTGGTCCGGCACGGCAATGCGCAATACCGCCATCCGACCATCGCGATAAAGACCACGCAATAACACAGACGACAAAATCCGCGAATCAATATTTCCACCGGATAAAACCAAGCCAACACGCTTACCTGCAAAACGTTCTTTATTTTGCAAAAGGGCCGCCAAGCCAACAGCGCCAGCCCCTTCAACCGTTAAGCGTTGATTTTCCGCAAGACTTAGGACCGCTTCTTCAATCTGGATTTCATTCACGACAAAAATATCAGTCGTGGTTTCTTTTATAATCGGCGCTGTCAATTCGCCCGGTTCTTTAACAGCAATCCCTTCGGCCAGAGTATAGCCGCCTTTGGTGTTGTTTTGATTGTAGAAACTGTCTGCCATTGATGGAAACGCATCACATTGCACACCGAAAATTGCCGTGTTGGGCGAAAGCTGTTTAAAGGCAGAGGCAACACCCGCCAATAATCCGCCGCCGCCGATCGGAACAAGAATGGCGTCTAAGGGTCTTTCAACCTGATCAATCATTTCCAGACCGACAACACCTTGCCCCGCCATGATATCTTCATGGTCATAGGGGCTGACATAGGTCAGGCCATCACTTTTGACCAAATCAAGGGCGGCATTGCGGGCTTGAATAAAGGTTTCCCCGCTGACAATAACTTTTGCACCCAATTTTTCCGTCTTGGAAATCTTGTTAAACGGTGTGCCTTGCGGCATGACTATTGTCGCCGGAATCCCCATGTTTTGCGCGTGATAGGCAACACCTTGCGCATGATTGCCGGCGGAGGCGGCAACAACGCCTTTTGCAGCTTCTTCCTTGGATAAGCTTGCCAGTCGCACCAAAGCCCCGCGTGATTTAAAAGAACCTGTAATTTGCAGGTTTTCCAGTTTTAAATAAACCTCGGCACCCGACATATTTGAGAGAACCTGAGAATAAATCATAGGCGTTACATTGACTTTACCCGCAAGGGTTTCTTGTGCACGCTTTAGAACTTCCAGTGAAATCATCTCAAATACTTTCTCTTATACTTTGTCGGTTTTATCGAGCCATTCATCCAATGCTTTTAAGGCACGGGCGGAAACGGCGGCCTTTTTCTCTTTACCTTTAACGCGTTTGCCACGTTCATTTCGTACATCCATCGGCGGTAAAAGACCAAAGGTAATATTCATCGGCTGGAATGTCATGGCATCCGCCCCACCTGTGATATGGTTTAAAATTCCGCCAAGGGCCGTTACATCCGGCGGGGTCACAATTTCCTGTCCCATAATTTCTGCCGCAACGAAACGTCCAGCCATTAGGCCGACAGCTGTGCTTTCCACATAACCTTCGCACCCTGTGACTTGTCCGGCAAAACGAATGTTATCCCGTGCTTTCAATTTCAACGTACCATCCAGCAGGCGCGGGGAGTTGATAAACGTATTGCGGTGAATGCCGCCGAGGCGGGCAAACGTCGCATTTTCCAGACCGGGCAATGTCTTGAAAATACGTACCTGTTCCCCGTGCTTCAATTTGGTCTGAAAGCCCACCATGTTGTAAAGCGTTCCCAATTTATTATCTTGGCGCAGTTGAACTACAGCCGCATATCGCGCATCCGGTTCGTTCGGGTTTTGCAGGCCAACCGGTTTCATGGGGCCAAACGCCAAAGTTTCCCGACCACGTTCCGCCATGACTTCGATGGGCAAGCAGGCTTCAAAATACGGCGTATTTTTTTCCCATTCCTTGAATTCCATCTTCTCACCCGCGATTAAATCGTCGATGAATTGATCATATTGTTCACGGGTCAGGCCTAGATTGATGTAGTCGCTGCCATCACCTTTGTCATAACGCGACTGGAACCATGCTTTTGAAAAATCAATGCTGTCCTTATCAATAATCGGAGCAATAGCATCAAAAAAGTGTAAGGATTCCTCGCCGCTTAATTCCCGAATGGACTGGGCGAGGGGTTCAGACGTCAAGGGACCTGTCGCAATGATCACATGCTCCCAGTCTTTAGAAGGCAATGCCGTAATTTCTTCGCGCACAATTTCTACATTCTCGTGGGCTTCAAGCGCACTTTGTACCGCAAGGGCAAAGCCTTCACGATCAACCGCCAAGGCCCCACCTGCCGGGACGGCGTTTTCATCGGCACATTTCATAATAAGGGAACCGCAACGACGCATTTCTTCGTGCATCAAACCAACAGCATTATACTGCGCATCGTCAGAACGTAAGGAATTGGAACAAACCAACTCCGCCAATGTGTCTGTATGATGAGCCTCTGTCGGTCGTGTCGGGCGCATTTCGTGTAAGACGACTTTTACGCCGCGTTGTGCAGCTTGCCAGGCTGCTTCGCTGCCTGCCAATCCGCCGCCAATGATATGTAGTGTCTGTGTCATAAGAACCAGATATAGATTGTTGCCCCAATTAGCAAGCCTCTTGCATGAAACAGGCAGTCAAAGTAAAACAGCACAAACTGATATATTGAGGATTTCAAAATGGACTCTCCACTGATTGCTGTTGCCGTTGTTATCGTGGTTTCGTTTTTTTCTCTACGCATGATCCCGCGCCTTGTGGCCGGTGTTCCATTCGTTGACCCGGATAAAGTTTATGAACATATGCAAAAGGATGAAAATGCTGTCCTTTTGGATGTGCGGACTCCGGAGGAATTTGCAACGGCGCATGCTTTAGACAGTATCAATGTGCAGCCCTATCAACTTGGAGATGATTTAGAGTCAAAACGAGCCTTCCTCGACCATAAAGTTTATGTGATTTGTTTGTCATCTCAAAGGGCGGCAATGTCGGCAAAAAACCTTAAAAATCTTGGTTTTACAAACGTGAGTGTCGTCAAGGGCGGTCTCAACCTCTGGAAGAAACGTAAACTTCCTGTCACCTAAGCACCATTGAACGGTTGTGAAAGGTATTATCTCTATGTAAAGTAATGCTAAATCGCACAAGAGAATGCCAAAATGCGCAATTGGTTAAGGTTTTAAATGTTAAAAGTCGACGGTATTGGAATCAAAGGTATAAAAACAAAAGTACCGGTTATCATAATCGGTATCTTATTGATTTTTATTGCAATTCCTTTTTTACTTCCCTCAGGCGTCTACAAAAACCTGATTGAAACCAAACTTGAAGAAACCACAGGTCTGGATTTTGATTTTAACAATGGTTTTTCGTTCTCTTTGTTACCAACCATCCGTTTAGACGCAAAAGATGTCCTGTTCAACGGGAAGATCGGGCAAGATGTTCAGGTTGTCGGCACGATCCAGAGTATTCACCTGGATATGCAGCTTTGGAAATTTCTCAGTGGTGATATAAACGTTGACAACTTCCTGATTGCCGAACCTAAAATCACCATCGAGGGGGATTTCACCCCCTATATTCCCGACTGGGTACGTACAAATTTAAGCGCTTCGCGTAAAAACGAAATTCGCTATATCGAAATTCTTCAACATTTCATCGAAGATTCGATATTTAAAACCGCACGGGTGGAAGAAGCGCGTTTCCTTTGGAAAAAGGCCCCCGGAACAACGGTCGATATTGAAAAAGCGACGCTAGATATTGCAAAGCCCGCTCATAACAAGGATTTTTCGATCACGGGCAATGCGTACGTTAATAAGCGAACGCTTGATATAAAAATACGCTTGGAACAACCAGACGATTTCTTACGCGGATATCGCAGCAAAATGACACTCGCGATCGATTCTGCCCCTATTCGTATCGATTACAACGGCAGTGCGGCAAAACGACAGACATTTGTCTCCCAAGGTAATCTTCGGGTTGATATTCCTTCCTTATTCGATTTCTGCAACTGGTTTACAGACAAAAACAAATGCGCCGACAAGCAGGGAAATTTGCTGATCTTGTCCGATCTTAAAATTCGCGATCAACGTCTGCAAATCGAAGACGCAAGCTATACGCAATCACCATTTTCGGCAAAGGCCCGTGGTGTCGTTGATTTCAAAACGCTTAAACCTGAAATAACCGGGACCATTACAATACCGGGACATGCATTATCCGGTCTTAAGCCCGATTTTGATCACTTGCGCACACTCGACCTCAATCAGTTTTTTCTGGATACTTTCCGGGCCAATGTTGATGTCCTTTATGGCGGATATAAATTATCATCAGGTGAAATAATAAAACCAAAGCTTAAGATCCGACACGAAGATGGACGACTAAGCCTGTCGGTGGATCAGTTGCACTTGTTAGGGGGGCTCACCAGTGCACGTGTTCGCTGGCATAAAGGCTTGGAAAATGGCTATATGGATGCCCGAATTGACCTGAGCAGCATCAATTTGGAAAAACTGCAGAAAGAACTTGATCAACAGGTAAATCTGCTGGGTGCGTTGAATACCTCTATCGAAATTCAATCCGAAGGCTCCACACTGGTTGCTTTAATGGAAACTGCGAACATTCGTGGAGATTTCTCTGTGCTGGATGGTTCAATTACCAACCCAAAAATCGCCAGTGCACTCAATGCCCGACCATCCGAACAATTTGATTTTGCGGAGTTAAAAGGACGCGTTCAAGGCAACCGCGGGCAGTTAGTCAGCGAAAATCTATCCTTTGTTGCCCCGTCGGTAAGCGTAGACGGACGCATGACCTTTGATTTCATCAATAATGCCCTTACACTCACACTCAACAGTATTACCCAAACAAAAGAAGGCCCGTCCAACGGTTATATTCAGATTGACGGCCCGTTAAACGATTTGTCGCTGGCAACGTCAAAAGGGGAAAAAACATCACTTGGGGGGGGACGCGGGTTATTGTCAGGATTGTTACCTTATGAAGAAGAAAATGAACAACCTGCTTTAGGCGACGAAGAATTTGTTATAGAAGAAACAGACCTTCTTGATTAATGGAACTTTGACCTGTGTCTTTTTTTAAATCCTGCAAAATACTGTTTCCGATGGCCGCCCTCCTTTTTTTACAGGCCTGTTCCTCTTCCCCATATGTCGAAGACTGGAATAGGGAGCGTATAAGCGAGATCCCTAAAAACGGGATCGAAGTTGCCATTTGTTTTGACAAAACGGTCCATAGTCGCCAACAGGTTCTCGATCAGGCTAGGCAAGAATGCAAAGCCCGAGTGACAGAAGTGCAAAACCTTGTTGAATATAAAAAACTTGGTCAAGTTAAATATCTTAATCAAGCCGAAGGCGAAGTGTTTGCAGGCCCGGTGGAGCGTCAACGCAAACTGAAAGCAATCCTTGCAAGCATTCAATTGGGTTACCTTGAAAATGATATTTGGGAATGCCCGATTGCAACCCCGAACCGTATAAAATTCAAATGTCTTTATGATCCCAATGCAACCGATTCGGCACAGGGCAGCTCTTCAATGCCAATGCCCGAGCAAGATATTGAATTACCACCGGAACTTCCTGCAGATTTAAAACCACAGTAATACAAAGGGTTAATTTGATATCCTTTTGATTTAGAAACTTTTACGGGCGTTACCTTGACGAGGCTTGGGTACTCCAGTAGATTAGTTATTACGTACGTTTAATTTATAGGTGGGTTTTTCCGCCTGTTGTTTCGAAACTGTTGAAAGATTTTTGCATGTCCAGCGTTGCCAAGCCCATAGCTTCTGGTAACACGTCGGTCCCTTCAAGCAGACCGGCGGGCGGTAGTGCGCGTCAAATTTCATCTTCACAATATAATTCTGTTTCCGAACTCTACGCTCAAGCTGGCGTCAGAGGGGAAGACGAAAGCCGTAGTTTTGAAAATTACAGCCAAGGGCAAGGGCAGCAAAACCAAAGCCAACAGCAACCTCACACTTTAAAACTGCATGGGACATCGCGAACCTTTGCAATGTTATTTGAAGATGCCCAGTCCGATTATGATGCTGGCAATCTTGGTGAGTCATCCTATAACGCAGATCCTTTTGCACGTCCGGGAAAACCGGCTTTCCAAGCCTATATGGAACGGGCAACATCTACGTATGAGCTCAGCACACGGGCAATTAAGGGTGAGCTTAAAAATCGCGGCGGTTCTATTAATCTCGCAATGTAAATAAACTCATATGCACCGATCCACGATTAAGCGGGTGGAAAGGTTTGTGCGTGTAAGCTATATTCAGATTACAAGATCAAGACTAAGGATATTCTATGGCTGCCGCTGTTGAGACAATGTATGATGTTGCCGCATGGTTTATGGACCATGCCTTAAATGACAACGAATATCTTCAACCGATGAAAATGCATCGCTTATTGTTTTTATCACAAAGCTATTTTGCGATTGCCTATCATGGTCGTAAACTTGCCCCCGGTGTGTTTGTAGCCGACGATATGGGACCGATTGAACCCCATGTTTTTCGGGCTTTTGAACAGGGGCGACCTTCGTTTTATTTAAATACAAATCTTCCGGCCCATATTGAAACTTTTTTAGAAAGTATCTGGCGGCGTTTTGGCTCTTACTCGGCTGATAAACTATCCGATATCACAAAAAAAACACCAGCCTATCAAAAGGCAATTAAAAAGGGCAGGCGCACCGAAATTGAATTTAAGATCATGGTTGCAAGCTTCAGCAAACATAAGGAAGCGCCCAGTATCGATAAGGTCTTAAAGCCGCGTGTACTGCGTTCCCAAACTGGACGCCCCGTTCAGGTCAAATCCTGGGCACCGGGACTTCGAAAGGTCGCGGAAGCAACGCCGCTCCCATCTCAGAAAAAAGCAAAAAAATAGCCCCAGTATCTCTTCTTATAAAAAAAAGCCCTTGGATTTGTATCCAAGGGCTTTTTTGTTTGTTTGAGCTGAGCTTAAATATAATAAACCAGCAAATACAGACCAAGCAGGATTGCAACCCACAGAACCATACTACCCGTTGGCCATGTGCGGGCCAAAATGCCATGCGGGCCATGATGTTTGAAAATATGATTGATAATCATATCAACACGTTTCAAACAAGCCTGACGGAATTTGGCAAACGCAGCCCCACCGTGGCGAACCACAAATTCTTCGTGAAGCAGATTAAAGAACTTGCGGTAAAACCAGTCGAAATCCAACGTAATCGTCAATGTCCGTTTCATCATCTTTAACAAGACGAAGAAGGCAAAGCCTGAGAACAGCAACAATTCCAGCATGTGAATGACTTTGGTCGATGTATAAGGCACAAAATCAACCGGATTTGGCAAGATCGCATAAAGCGGATCAGGATAAACCCCAAGCCCCACGCACAATGCAGCAAAGATCACCATTGCCAAACGCATGTTAAATGGCGGATCTTTTGGTTTTGCACCAAATTCACGCTCCACATACCCTGGTGCGCGTTGGAAGAAAACAAACCACGGGAACTTGATACCGGCATGCAGGAAAACACCGGCAGAAGCCGCTTCCAGCAGGAACCAAGCATAGGCAATATGTTGATCAGCAGCCGCAGACGCAATCATGGTCTTTGTCGTGAAACCAGATGTTAACGGGAAGCCGGAGATTGCAAGCGCACCGATGGTCCCACAAATCATGGTCAGCGGCATGGCCTTATAAAGCCCGCCAAGATCGGTACATTTACGCTTGTTGATCTCGTACATAACCGCACCGGCCGACATCAACAACAATGCCTTATAGATGATATGAGCGAAGGCATGAGCAGCTGCGCCATTGATGGCCAAGTCCGTGCCGATGCCAATCCCTGTTACCATAAAACCAACCTGGTTGATGATGGAGTAGGCGAGAATACGGCGCATATCATTTTCCAGAAGCGCGTAAATAATACCGTAAAACACCATATAAAGGCCGACAAAGATCAGGACATTTTCGCCGGGGAAACTCCGGATCAAAACATAAACGGCTGTCTTGGTGGTAAAGGCTGACAAGAAGACACTGCCAGACCACGAGGCACTGGGATAAGCATCCGGAAGCCATGCTGAAAAGGGTGGGGCGCCTGCGTTAATCAAGAACCCGGCCAACAACATCCATGTCCACCAGCTATCCGCCTTCATCGCGCCAAATTCAACAGAACCAGAGTGATAGATTTGACCGATCACCCCGATCATCAAAATTACACCGCCAAACAGGTGGACAATCGCATAACGCATGGAGGCGCGATAGCTTTCCTTCGTGCGCGCAGACCAGATCACCAATGTAGAGGCAACCGCCATAAATTCCCAAAAGATGAAAACACTGACCAAATCACCCGACATGGCGACACCAACGGCACCACCGGCATAAGCGTAAGCGGACAGAAGTTCAATCTGGCTTTTTTGATTGAGTGCAAAAATGCCGCCGACAAATGCCATTAACGTAAAGATGGTTGCAAACAGGCGCGACAGCTTGTCACCTTGCAACGGTTCGAGCGTGTAATCCAGAAATGGTACGGTTAATTGGACGCCATCCGGGACAGCCCAAATGAAATACATGGTCAGAACCGGCAAAAGCAGCATCAACGTCTTGCGTGCATTGCCAACCAGAGCCGGCAAAAACAATGAACCGACAATCAAGATAAGCCCAGGGGGAAGGGCACTGTTAATCATCATAGTAGGTGTCCTTCCGTTTTAGGAAAATGCCCAACAATTTGGCAAACAAAACCATTGCTGCACAGGAGAAAAAGCCGAACCATGCGTTAAAGCCAAACCAGCCATCAATCCCGAAATAAGGATGAGGGTGGATTGTCAGTTCCAACGCAACGGTTAGAACCAAAATAGCAATACCAACGATCCATAGTTTTTTTATGGTTGCCGGACGGCAAAGCCAGTGAACGTCATGTTGGTCGCTCATTGGATACCCCCAATCATTTGTTGTGCCAATTCCAAGGCAACATCCGGGAAGAAAAACATCAGGATTGTCAACGTCGCCGTCGATGTAATGGCAATGACAATCGGCAATGGTGCTTCACCATGATTGTCATGGTGTCCCCCATGATCATGTGTCCCTTTTGGTTCAGCTTGTCTGAAGAAAGCAGCATAAATAATCGGCAAGAAATAGCCGGCATTCAGCAAAGTACTGAGGATAACAACCCCCAAGGCCACAAAGTTTTCCGAACTCATGGCCCCTTGAATGATATACCATTTCGAGACAAAGCCTGCCGTTGGCGGCAATCCAATCATGGACAACGCACCAATGGCAAAGGCCGTCATCGTAATTGGCATTTTCCAGCCAATACCATTTAGTTGGCTCACTTCCGTCTTATGCGCCGCCGTATAAATCGAACCGGCCGCAAAGAACAAAGTAATTTTCCCAAAAGCATGCGCGGCAATATGCAACGCAGCCCCAACAGCAGAAATGGGGGTCAGGATGGCTGCCGCCAGAACCACATAGGACAATTGCGAAATTGTTGAATAAGCCAATCGACGCTTCAGGTTGTCTTGGCGCAACGCAACCATAGAGGCGGCAATAATGGTAAAGCCCGATACATATACCAGCCAATCCGCGGAACCGGAAGTGACCAGATTATCGATACCGAATGTATAGACAATGACCTTAACGACGGTAAAAACACCGGATTTCACAACCGCAACCGCATGCAGCAATGCCGAAACCGGTGTTGGTGCAACCATTGCAGCAGGCAACCAACGGTGAACCGGCATAACCGCAGCCTTACCGATCCCGTAAATAAACAGCATCAGAAGCAAGCCCATCAACGGGCCTTCAACCTTGCCGCCCAAAATACCGCCATCGACAAAATCCAACGTCCCGGTTGCACTGTAAGTCCATGCAATTGCAAAGAACAGGAAAGCCACGGAAGTTGTGACCAGAATACCCAAATAGGTACGCGCGCCTTTGACTGCGGCTTCGTTTCCTTTGTGGGAAACAAGCGGATAGGTAGAGAAGGTCAACACTTCATAGAAAATGAACAATGTCAAAAGGTTGGCGGAATACGCCAGCCCCAGTGTTGCCGAAATAGCAATCGCAAAACAGATATAGAAACGTGTTTGGTGTTTCTCTTTATTGCCCCGCATATAGCCAATGGAATAGATGGAATTCAAAATCCACAGGCCTGAAGCGATTAAGGAAAACATCATACCTAATGGTTCTACCTTAAAGGCAATCGCCAATCCCGGGAACATGTCCAATAAATGAACTTCCGGGCGTTCCCCATCCAAAACCGGGCCAAGCAGGTTTAACACATTCAGGAACAAGGCAATCGCGGTCATCAAGGTAATTGTTTCACGCAAATTGGCCATGCGCCCGCTCAAAGCAATCAAAACCGCGCCAACAGCCGGAATAGCCATAGCGAGAATGATTGAAAGTTCCATACTCATGGCGCACCTCCAACCAGCATTTCTGCGGCGAGTTGTGCAACACCAAGTGTCATATCGGTATCAACTCCGAAGTAGATGGAAGCGCCCGCCATGATCCATAAAGGAATTAACATGGAGAGTGGTGCTTCTTTGATCTTGAGAGACGGATTTGCAGGTTCCTTAAAGTAGGCAACCTCGATAAAGCGCCAGACGTAAACAACAGCCAATAAAGAACTAAGCAAAATCAGCAAGGCAATTGGCATCATCTCTGCTTCCATAGCTGCTTGGATCAAATACCATTTGGAAATAAAACCAACGGTTAAAGGCACACCGATCAAACTGAGGCCTGCGACCACAAAAGCAGCCATCGTCCACGGCATCTTTTTACCGATACCATGCAAATCTTCGATACGTACGGATCCCACGCGATACATAAAGCATCCCATAGCAAGGAAAGCCGCACATTTCATAACGGCGTGGTTTAACAAGTGAACAATACCCGCAGACACACCCGTTACATTCAGGAAGCTAATCCCCAACATGATATAACCGATTTGCGCCACCGAAGAATAAGCCAGCAATCGTTTCATATTATTTTGGAAAATCGCAACCGTGGAGGCAACGAACATACCGGAAATCGCCAATGTCATTAAGATAGGTGCAAGACCAGTTTCTTCTAAGATATCGACACCAAAAATCGTGAAGAACACGCGCAACATAACATAGACAGCCACCTTGGTTGCCGTTGCCGCCAAAAACGCTGTCACGCTGCTGGGGGCATAGGTATAGGCATTAGGTAACCATAAATGCAATGGGAACAGGGCCAGCTTCAAGCTTAAGCCAACGGTCAAAAAGGCCAGTGCGGCTTGTAACGTACGGATGGATCCATCCATATCCAGAAGCTTGGCATGTAAATCCACAATGTTCAGAGTGCCAGTCATCATATAAAGAAGACCAAGACCAATCACATAGAACGTCGCCCCGAGTGTCCCCATGATGAGGTATTGATAGGAAGCCGTCAAAGCACGACGGTCTTTCCCCAATGAAATCATTGCGTACGTAGACAGGGAAGAAATTTCGAGGAAAACAAACAGGTTAAACGCATCACCTGTTGCCGTCATCCCAAGCAAACCCGTTAAACACAGCAAGAATGCCGTATAAAACAAATAAATAAGATCACGTGGAACTTCGCGTGTGACACTATGACGCCCATAAAAGGCGACAATAGCCCCAATGGCAGAAACGATTAATAGAATATATGCATTGACTGCATCAATCCTAAACTCAATCCCCCAAGGAGCGGGCCAATCGCCCATGAAATAAGAGATCACACCTTGTGTGAGTACCTGATCCAGGATCATTATCGAGATCGCAAAGGAAATCAGGCTGACCAGCAAAACAATGATCCATGCGATATCGCGATGTCTGAACACGACGCATAAAGGTGCCGCCATCAAGGGGATCAAAATTTGCAGAATAGGAAGATGGGCCGTCATTAAAAGTCTTCCTCCTGAGCGTGAATATCTTCTTCTTCAATCGTGCCATATGCCTCGCGAATGCGAACGACAAGGGATAAACCCAAAGCCGTTGTTGCAACACCAACCACGATCGCTGTCAGAATTAAGACGTGGGGAAGGGGATTTGAAAAGACCTCGAAACCTTCACCAAAAATCGGTGCGGTCCCACCCACAACTTTACCCATACTGATGTACAGAACAAAAACCGAGGTTTGAAAGATATTCAAACCAACCAGCTTTTTAACCAGATTGCCCCGCGCAATAACTATATAAAAACCGATCATCATCAAAAAGATAACGATCCAATAGTTATAAAGGCCGGGGTTAATCATTTCGTGATATTGCATCCTTTAGCGCCCCCGTCCCGCAAAGGTATAGAAAATAAGGGTCATCGCGGCAAAAACAGTTGTTCCAACGCCCAATTCAACCAACAAAATACCATAATGCTGGCCATGTAAGGGATCGTGTGCCAAAGAATTGTAATTGAGGTAATTATCCCCAACAAAAAAACTAACGACACCGACACCGGCATACAATAAGACACCGAGTGCGGCCAGAACTTCTAGCACGCGGGCAGGCATAACCATTTTGGCATCATGCAAGCCGAAAATAAGGGCATATAGAATAAAACTAGATGCAAAAATAACGCCCGCCTGAAAACCACCCCCCGGCCCAAAATCACCATGAAATTGAACATAAAGGGCAAAAAGCAGAATAAACGGCATAAAGACTTTAGATGTAACCCGTAAAATGGGTTTGCGTTTCATCATGCGTCATCCTCCTGTTCTTCCAGATCTGCCAAGGTTGGGGCATCATTGTCTTTTCGCCGACGTCGCGTTGCCAACAGGATGAGCACCCCGACAAGGGCTGTAAAGACCACCGTTGTTTCGCCCAAGGTATCAAACCCCCGATAAGAGGCCAGAACAGACGTCACAATGTTGGGCATGCCGACTTCACCTTCTGAATCCAGCAGATAACGCGGGGCAACGTGATGATGTACAGGCGCATTTGGATCACCATAATCTGGCATATCCAACGTTCCATATATCAATGCAACACCGGTTGAAAAAACGACAACAAGAGGGAGCCAAAAAGTCCGAGAGGATTTTTTTTCACTTTTTTCTTCACGTGATGTCAGCGCAAGTGTACCCAGCATCAGTACGGTTGAAACCCCCGCACCAACGGCTGCTTCTGTAAAGGCGACATCCACGGCGTCCAAGTTTACAAACATCTGTGCAGACAGCAAACTGTATATGCCGCCCAACATGACCACTGTAAACAAATTCTTTATACGCAAGATAACGATTGCCGTTACTGCCATAAAGAATAGTAAGACTATGTCAATAATCTCTAATATGACTTGTCTCCTTCATCTTTTAGGGCGCCTTCCAGTTCAACGCCTTCTTTAAGAAGTGGTTTAGCACCGTCAGTTATGGCCGCACGAACAAGCGCATGACTTGAAACCGGACTTGTGAAAAACAGCGCAAGTCCGATCATAACTAGTTTGACCAGAACCAGATTAAATCCACCTGATTGAAACATAAGACCTATTAAGAGCATACCTGCGCCCATTGTATCAATCATACCAGCGGCATGGGATCGGGTAAAAACATCGGGCAAGCGTATAACACCGATTGCGCCAATCAAAATGATGGCACTACCCAACAGAATAAAAAACCAGCTAAAACCGGTGAGGACCATCTCAATCATTATGCGTCCTCCTTGTGGGCTTCATTTGAATCGCGTCCATCATGCCCCAGATCTTTAAAATGGAAATATTTCAAAACCGCAATGGTACCGATAAAGTTAATGAGCGCGTACACAAGTGCGATATCCAGAAACTCTGGACGACCAGCTAAAAAACCATGAACCGCAATTAACAAAACCGTCAATGTACCGATCTTGTTTACTGCCAGAATACGATCATAGATTGTCGGCCCGAGAGAGGCGCGCACCAACCCCAGAGCAATCGCGATTAAGATTGCGACAACAGCTGCAATATACATCAGTACTTGCCCTCCATCTCACCTTTAACCTGACAAACGCGTCGGTCCATCTCGCCGTTGAGTACATCCTTGGCACCCTGAATAGTCAGCGCGTGTACTTCTAAAATACCATCTTCGAGATTTACCGTAACGGTTCCCGGTGTCAACGTAATGGAATTGGCATAGATCACCTGACCTAATTCACGTTTTTGATTGGCTTTGGTCTTAAACATCACCGGACTGATCGGCAGTTTTGGTGACAGGATAACTTTCGCGACATCGATATTCGCTTTTACAATCTCCCAGGATAACCACGCCCAGTACGGGAGAATTTTGAGAGAGAGGTGAGATGGGTGTCCTTCATGGTCGATTACATCCATACGATGGGCGATGTAAACGACAAGCGTACAGGAAACCGCCCCGAACCCGAGCAACAAAGGCTCGGTATGTCCGGAAAGCAGAAACCAGAAGGCATACAAAAAGACCCAAAGGCTAATAGAGCTTGCCACAGGATTTCCCCTGACTGTGTTATTATGGTTGTTAGTCTGAATGGAACTCAGACCGATGCATCAGTTCCTAAAAGATAACAATTCGTTAAGGGATATCAATATCTAAAACGCGCCGTTGAATGCTAGATCATGTAAGAAGCCCATTTTCTTTGCTTTTTGAGGGTGTTTCTACTGAGTTTTACGTAATACGAAGGATCAAGCTTATTATTCAACTTGCTAATCCCCGCTTATGTTTGCTTAAATGTTATCAAAATTCCATTGGATTCGGAGTATTTCCCTTGAAAAAATGCGGTCTTTTCCTTTGCACTCTTCTCATTGTCATCTGTTTAACGATCTTGGCCACTCCCACACAAGCAGCAGGCAGCGGGAAGCTAAAGATAAAAACGCAATCAGGCACCGTTCAATTCAAGGTGGAGTACGCCATTACACCGGCAGAAAAAGCAAAAGGCCTGATGTATCGGACGTCGCTTCCACATAACACAGGCATGCTCTTTATCTACCAAAAACCGACGTTGGTCACCATGTGGATGAAAAATACGCCCCTATCGTTGGATATGTTTTTTATAAATAAAACGGGCCGTATTCGTTTTATCGAAGAAAAAACGCAGCCGAATTCCACACGCCAAATCCATTCCGGAGGGCAGATTTCAGCCGTTCTGGAACTTCCGGCAGGGTCTGCGGAAAACCACGGAATTAAAGTTGGTGATCTGGTGATTTTACCAAACTGATTTTTTTTTAATTTTTATCTTGCATTATGATCTGAAACTTCATAGTTTTCGGCCGTCGGGGAGTAGCGCAGCCTGGTAGCGCACGTGCTTTGGGTGCATGGGGTCGCAGGTTCAATTCCTGTCTCCCCGACCAGCTTTTTTTAGAAAAGCTTATTTTTTCCAGTTTTTATATTTCTGTATAACTTCATCTAACTGAACCCATTCGACGGGTTTGGAAATAAAGGCGTTTATACCCGCCTTAAGATAACGTTCATTTTGTTCGGCTTTCACATCTGCTGTTAAAGCGATAATAGGCACTTGTCCTTTATCCCCCGGAAGTTGGCGAATTTTAATCGTGGCGTCACAACCATCCATTTCCGGCATTTGCAAATCTGTTAAAATGAGATCAAAACCGCCATTTGTAGCCTTTTCATATGCTTCACGCCCATTAACAGCCGTTTCGATATCATAGCCCATCTTGCGCAGAACCGTTGTAATGACCTTTCTATTCACGTCATTATCTTCAGCAAGCAGAAGCTTCACTCCGTTTGTTTTTTCTTCTTCTGCACTGACTTCCAAGGTCGAAAGACGATCATGTGATAAATCGGATAGCAGACCTTTTTCAAAATTGGCTTCAAACCAAAACGTACTTCCCTTATTTTCAATACTATAAAAACCGATTTCGCCATCCATTGCGTCTACAAGTTTTTTGGAAATCGCCAACCCTAACCCAGTGCCACCATATTTTCGTGTTGTGGAACTGTCCCCTTGGCTAAAGGGTTTAAACAATCGTTCTTTTTGGTCTTCTGCAATACCGATACCGGTATCTTCCACCTCGAATCGCAAATGTGTTTGGTTGTCGTCGTCTTTTTCTTGCTGTAAGCGAATAACGACCCCACCTTTTTGCGTAAATTTAATCGCATTTGTAATGAAGTTTAAGAGCACTTGACGCAGACGTGTTTTATCGGCTTTTAAAATGACGTCTGAACTCGTCCCGTAATTTTCATATCGCAGGGTAATACCCTTTTCCTGAATGGTCGGTGTTAACGATACAACAAGGTCATCAATCAAACGATGCAGGTCAAAAACGGTATATTCAAATTGAATGTGCTCTGCTTCAAATTTTGAATAATCAAGAATATCATTAAGCAATAATAATAAATTGTTGGAAGAAGATTTCAGCCCTTCAACAAATTTTTTATGCTCAACCGACATATCCGAAGAAAGCAGCAGGTCAGCAATCCCCATAATCCCCGTTAATGGGGTACGTAATTCATGGCTGATGATAGCTGAAAATTCACTTTTGGCTTTAGATGCCGCCTCGGCACGTTCTTTTTCCAACAGATATCTTTGCGCAAGTCGTTCTAAATCTTGTTTTTGGCGCTCCAACTCTTTTTGATTGATCAACAGCTTTTCTTCAGCATCTTTCAAATCAGTAATATCTGTTCTAACACCAACAATCATACCGGATTTAGTGACACGTTCATCAATCTTCAACCATGCACCTGTGTCCGTTTTTTGAACGACCGTTCTTGTTGGATTCCGGTGCTTCTTCAACCGTTCTTTTAACCAGCTTTCGCGTGCTTCTAAAGTATCACCGGCTTGTGGGTATTGGCCTTTCTCCATTCCATAACGGATAATACTTTCAAATGAAGCGCCTTTTTTAATCGCAGGGGCCGAGGTTTTATAGGTTTCGAGATAAGCCTGATTGCAAATAAAAAGGCGGTCATGCCAATCATATATGACAAAACCGTCTGTTATGGTTTCAATGGCTTCATTTAAAATTTCTTCGGAAAGGGTTTTTTCTTTTTCCCCTTGGATGCCCAAGGACGTCTCCCTGATCAGGATGGCTGCAATAGTGCCATCATCAGCATCTGCAGCGGGTAAGAAACACACATTTACTCTCAAGAATAAAAGAGTTGAGTTTTTAGTCAGGGTTTCAACTTCACGCTTTGACAAGCTTTTGATGAAATTATTATTTTTGAGCGTTCCTGTAGATAAACCATTTTTGATCAAGCGAACGATTTGATTTGAAAAAAATGTCCCTAATGTAAGCTTTGGAAAATCGGTTTCCTGATAACCGAACAGAGACAGCACATTCTGGTTTACGTCCAGAATATCTCCCGTTAAATCTACAAATATTGCCGCTTGTGAGAACTCATATAGTTTAGATAACTTACACACATCCCTGACAATCACTTATTACACCCATAGACTTACTCAATGCTGCATGTGATGACAAATTCATACATGACATATAGTTTATAAAAGCATATTTTTAGAGAATTAAAGCAATTTTTATTTGACGCCGTGACGAGATTGGGGCATTCACCCAAGACTGCTGATACAATTGGCTGAAAAGATATGGAAGGTGTTTGACTATGGACGTTCGTATTTACCAACCCGCCAAGAATGCCATGCAATCCGGTCGCGCAAAAACAAAGACCTGGATTTTGGAATTCATGCCTATTGCTGCGGAACGCGCAGATGACCTTATGGGCTGGACAGGCGGTGGCGATACCCGCAAACAGCTGCAAATGAAATTTGAAAGCAAAGAACAAGCCATTGCCTTTGCCAAGAAAAAAGGGCTGTCTTACGTGGTAAAAGAGCCCAAAGCACGCAAATTGCAAATTAAAAACTATGCCGATAACTTTGCATTAAATCGCATCGTTTATTAATTTCGGTGCTTGATTAGATTTAGCGCCCATAGCTCAGCTGGATAGAGCATCCGCCTTCTAAGCGGACGGTCGAGGGTTCGAATCCTTCTGGGCGCGCCAGCATTCTTAAGTCCTTTAAAAACAATAACTTATAGAGGACCGCCTACAAAAAGTAGGTACATAATGTAGGTACTTTTTATAGTCCTCAGTGTTCGCACTGGGGGCTTTTTCTTTATGCAGGGTAGGGGGAATGTATTCGATTCTAAGAAACAAAATAGATAGCCCCCAAGCATACGCTCAGGGACTACCTTAATTACTGCTCAAAGACTTCTTGAGCGCCCCTTGTGCTGTTCTTCGGGTTGCACCCAAATCTAAACAGCCAAAGCGCACAATCTGTGCATGGACAATAACGAACTTCTGAAGGGACACCGTTTGAACATTCCCGACATTTGGCTTTAATAGCGTCCATAGGGAATGGCACAAGTGTGTCTTTAGGAACTCTTAATTGAGTGCCCTTTGTGGGTGTGGATTTTTCATCCATTCTTATTTCCTCTGGTTTAGTGCCTCAAACTTTTCAACCATAGGAAAAACGCTATGGGTATGTAAAAATGAGGAGTGATAGTTAATAAGCGTTGAGTTTACCTTGCTTAGCGTCTTCAGTGCGCTGGCGTTCAAGGTGAATATTATGTTCTGCGTCTAAGTGGGCCTTAAGCAATTCTAAGGCGCGCCTTGTCATTGTAGATAAAGAGACACTTTCAAATTTGTATTTCCTTTGATAAAGGCGCTGAATGTCTAACATTAAGCGGTAGTGAGGCAGACTCAAGACAACATTTCTTGTTTTATTTGTGAGGCTACGTTTTACCTGCGTTCGTGTTACATCATTGTCGAGCATAAAATTCCTTTCATAGTTAGTGTTTTCAGTATCTTGGTAAGTCCGACTTTCCAGCTATGTAGTTAATACCTTGTTCAACGCCTACCATGTTCGACCACAAGCCATTCTTAAGGAGCGCCCTAAGTTTACTTTGTGTCATCTGGTAGTCCTCGTTGAGGTGTGAACCCAGTGTTTCAGCTCCTTGGTAAAAACCATCAAGCATACTGAGTGTTGGGATGCCTCCGACGAGGCTTTGAGACTGGCCTGAAGCACGACTTCCAGCAAACAAAGGGTCATGCCCGGTGACTTGCATACCCGTATCAATGATACCCGGTAGCAGTGTCATAAAGCTTGATCTAGCCAAGCCTGAGGTCAGCACTTTGTTCATGTTAGCGTTTTCTTCAAGGTATTGCTCTCGGTCATCCCTACCGAGTGACCTTAGGTGTGTCTGAGCGTAGTAACTCATGGACGCAAAGCCAGCCGAAAGTAGCCATGCAGCCATTGTACGACCGTCACGCATAGCCACACCACGTAGGAGTTGCTTTTCGTAAGCGCCTACGACGAATGTTCTGAACTGCAATACAGTCTTAGCGTAATCATCGGTCATCCATTCAGCCATATCTCCAATGTTGTTCCTTTGGATTGACTTATGGACACCACGATAAATAGCGTTGATGAAAAGCTCTCGTGCTTCTGGTTCCCAAGCTTGGAAATTGAAGCCTTTGATGTTTCCACCACTAAGCGCCCCTTCGACTTCGACCTTGTTCTTGAAGTTATCCAAGATTAGTTCTTGGGTGCGCTTATCGTTAATACCGAGTGCTGCTAAGCGTCTCTTGTTGTAGACTGATTTGCCGCCTGCCATTTTAGCGAAGTTATGAACCATAGCCATAGCGGTCATACGTTCAAACGCAGTTGTGAGTGGGGCCATACCTGAAGCAAACGCTGTGACACGTCCGGCTTTGCGGATAAGGGTGTGAGCTTTACCAGCAATCTCTTCGATTTCACCGCTTTCAGCTACAACATTGTCAGCCCTCATAATGATGGGGTCGTTACCAAATGACCAGAAATAGTCTAGCTCTTGGGCAAATTCATCATTGAACTGTCCATTAGCCAGCTTCTTGCGCATTCGGGAAAGCATAGGGACACCTTGATGCAACACAGGTAAACCGTGTTCACCTAAGGCTACACCAAGCTCTGCAAATTGGGCAAAACCTGTTTGGTTCATCACTCGTGCAAAGTTGTAGTCACGGAGCATCTGAAGCCACTTACCGACCTTTTTAGGTTCGTGTAAAGGTTGGCCTGTGATTGACCTGTAGATTAACTCAAGCTTATCTGCTTCGTCTTTGAAGGCAGTAGCGTTCCCTGTGTTTGCTTCGTCCCAATCCTTAGCGCGTGTCAGGTACTTCTTCCAGTCATTCTTGGATTTGATACCCATCCTTGCTAAGGCAATGTGACCAGACATTTGTTTAGCGTAGTGGTTAATCAGTCGAAATGAGTTGTTCTCAAGGATTTCGTCAAAGCGTACCTCTGAGCCATCATCAAGCGTATGCACATAGCTTTCATCAAGAAGGGTTCTATGTTTAGCTTGAGAAATCTTAGAGCCTTCTCCTTTTTCCTTCTTTGTGACTACACGGTTGACGATACGCTCAACAGCATCTTCACTAAGCCCTGAGTTCTCGAAAAGCTCTCGAATAGCTGACGCTGTGAGTGCCCCTTGATTGAACAAAGGCTGAGTACCATAAGCAGAATTGGAGAGTGTCTCTACGTACCGCTTTGATATTTTCTCAACGATACCTGTATCCAAATCAGGGTTAGCAGCTCGAATAGCACCTGATACGATCTTTTGACCAAGCCCAGGGAAATTGTGTTTCTGGTTTAGCTTGGCGATCTTATTCCAATCAGGCTTACGGGTAAGATAATTAGCGTTCTCAAGGATGTCTTCAAAGCCATGTACACCAGCCGCCTTAGCCTGCTTTAGGATATCTTCCTGTACTTTACGTGCCTGAGTGTCTCCCGTGTCTCCCGTCATCCTCAGTGGGACAAATTAAGAGAGTTGCATAACAGAGGGTTTTGAGTTCATCGTAGAGACCGAAAGGGAACGAAGATGAAGTCAAAACCAAAGACCTCAAAAATCGAAGCGGAC